>ERZ773027.1007-NODE-1007-length-16073-cov-7.136659_pt1 | contig 16073 bp, 15 predicted proteins | sample MGYA00511032_ERZ773027 | MGnify/ENA primary metagenome ERZ773027 (study PRJEB29015, sample SAMEA2738138) | human oral metagenome | biome: human oral; feature: human-associated habitat; material: saliva | place: China | collected 2190 ... | reverse complement strand
CACCTTTATGGCACGTCTGAGGCTGGTTTCTTTATGCTTGCCACACCGCAGCAACTTATCTATGGTGATGAAGTTACGATTGGTCGACCCATTCGAGGAATGCAATGCACAGTGCGGGAAACCGATGCAGAGGGTGTGGGTACGTTGTGGGTGAAATGTCGTTGGGCTATGACAGGGCGACAAAACAGCTGGCAGAATACGGGCGACCGTGTGCTTCAACTATCCGATGGTCGTTTTCTTCATCGTGGAAGAGCCGACCGAATGGTGGTTTGTGGTGGCGAGAACGTCTACCCAGAGCACGTTGAAAAAGTCTTGAAAAGTTACCCCTTAGTTGCCGATGCCTTAGTTTATGCCGTCCCCGATACTCGCTTTGGTCGTGTACTTAACGCACAGATAGAACTGAAAACGAACGCCCAAATCGATGAAAATGATTTGAAGATATGGCTCAAGTTAAAACTTTCTCGTGCTGAAATGCCTCATCATTTCAGCTTCGGAACAATAAAAATACTATCAACAGGAAAACACAGTCTTCTAAAATAACTTTGACAACAAGACAAAATATGAATGATGCACACTGCTCATTCAATAAAACATACGAGTATCTGTAATGATTTGAAAAACGAAAAGCAGAAAACAACAACGAATTGTTTTCTGCTTTTTTTATATATTTCTCCCGATTCAGTCAGCAAAACAATTTGTCTGCCAAATTATTTACACGTAAAGAAATATTTATTTACGTGTAAAGAAATTATTACTTACGTGTAAATAAATATTTTTCTACACGTAAGTAATTTGTAAATGTTCGGCAAAAATCGCAAAAGGGCTTAGTGTGCGTAAAGGAAAAGAGAAAGAAAAACGCCCTCGAACCTTTTGTTTTAAGTTTGAGAGCGTTAGGTTTTAGAGAATCAATATCTTATAAAAGATTATAGTTCATCTAATAATTTGTTGTTATGTTTATCAAGATTAAGTTGGTCCCAATAATCAATATGAACATTAAACATATAAGGGTAGTTGATATAACTTTCATCTTTTGAAATGAAAACATCTATTTTTCCATAACATTTTGTCCAATCATATTCTTCATCTGAATATGTCTTGTATCTTTTAGGGAAAATTGAAAGGCTAGGTTTTCTTTCATGCTGCCCTTCATCACTATAACCATTATCATACTTTTGTAGCAACATCCTTTGTACCTCTTGGTATCTTTGGTCTGCTATACTTTCCGATAGACTTTGCATAACCGCTTTTACACGATACACTATTTTTGTATATTCATCATAATAAACATATAACAAGACTTTCTGACCAATAAATACCCCTTCAAAAGCTCTCTTTCCATTTGGCAATTCTTTATTAAGTTCTTCATACAGAGAGTAGCCTTTTTTTATAAGTTTTGCTTGAAATTGCGATATACTACCATCAATTGGAATGCCAGAAAACTTTAAATGTTCAGATTGGGCATAGCAAAAGATGCCCATTAGCATTGCGAATGTCAATAATGCGATACGCTTCATAGTTGTAATAGTATTAATTATACGTTTTTAGTTGTTCTTATTATTCAACTGCAAATATACGAAAAAACATATACTTTTACGCTAAAAAGTATATGTTTTTGTTAATAATGTTTTGTTATTCGTACTCTATCAGTTGCAGAAGCAACAGAAAAGCTACATCTGTATGCTGATTCCTGCAGTTATCCAAGTGCCAGGTTGAGGCACATTGCCGTAGTCTACATACGTTCGGTTCAGCAAGTTGTTGGCTGCAGCAAAGGCTGTCCACTTGCCTGTATTCCACGAAAGGCGAGCGTCGAGTATGCCATACGTCGCATAGTTGTGTCGCTGGTTGTTCGTGTCGATGTAGCCCCCCATACGGTGGAGTAAACGGTAGTTCAAACCTAAATCGAGATTTCGCCACAGATTCAGCTGCAAGTTGGCTACCATTTTGTTCTTCACATATTCTAAAACATACTTGCTGGTGATGCCCTTGTGTTCCTTTTCGTTCTGATTGAGGTAGCAATAGGCAAGGCTGAACTGCTTTAGGAAACGCTGTGAAGGCATCAAGGTGCGGCAATCGAAGCGAAGCGAAGCCTCTATGCCTACGACATTGATGCGTCCGAAGTTCACGCTTTTCCACAGCGTGGCACCGTTCGCGTCGAGTGTTCCGTCTGAAATCCAATCGATAAGGTTCTTCTGCTGGTTGTAGAAGATACTTGTCTTGCCGCTGATGCCGTGTGCGTTGTACTTCAAACCTGCTTCCAGTGCCGACAATTCTTCAGGTTTCAGGTGCTTGTCTGCCTTGTGTCCACCCACAGAATAAAAGAGTTCGGTGAACGACGGCATACGCAGCGAAGTGTTGTACGACGCATACACCTTCCAAGCGTTGCCCATTCGGTAGCTGGCATCTATGCCTGGATAGACGCGCATATTCATATCAGCCTGACTGTTCTTTACGGCTATGACGCCTGCTGAAAGGGTAAAGCGTGAAAGAATTATGTTGTGTTCCAATACAAACTGAAGATTGGTGCGGTTGATGCCGTTCGTATAGTTGCGGTCGGTACCGTGAATGTGGTGCGGACGTTCGAGTTTCTCGCCAAGATTGGTGCTTACGAGTTCCTCGTGGCGCAGTTCTGCCCCAAAAGCCGTGCGTCCCAAGCTCCAGTCGAAGTAAGCATTGAGATTCACGCCATATACATCGGTGCGGTGGTAGTTGTACGCATACTTCTGCGGCGCACCACGGAAAAGTTCAAATCTGTCCATACTACGATTCCAATAGATGGACGGACGAATGTGGAACTTGCCTTGTTTGTTTTCAGCCTGCAAGGCAGTGAATGTTTTAAACGTATGTTCAAACTGGTCGTCGTACTTGGCTGCATAGAACGTATTGGCACCAAAGTCTTTTACGCTCATACCAGCGTGCCACCGAACTGCAATCTGGCTGTCGTTATAGTTGCCTTGATAGAAAGCCTTGCTTGTCTTGTAGTCGGCATTCAGTCTGTTAGCCTTGTTCCGCAGATAGCCGTCGCTACGTGTAAACGACCCTGAGAGCTGGTTGTTCCAACGCCCTTGTGCAATGTTTGCACGTGCGCCCGCTGCCAGATAGCCGTAAGAGCCACCTTCTATGCGTGCAGAGAGAGAGGAAGAGGGGAGAGTTTCGGTTACAATGTTTATCGCACCTAATAAAGAAGATGTGCCATAAACGCGTCCTGCTGGACCTTCGAGAACTTCAATGCGTTCGATTTCGCTTATATCGACTGGGAAATCGAAAGTGTTATGGGCTGTTTGGGCGTCGCAAATGTTGATTCCGTTCAGCAAAACTGTAATTTGCTCGGAGTTTCCGCCACGTATGCTCACATCGGTAAGTACTCCTAAAGCTCCTTTCTGGCGCACGTCTACCCCTACGGCATACTTCAACAGGTCGTTTACACTTTGTACTGGCGCGGCTTGAATATCTTCACGACTCAGTACAGTTACCATTCTCGCTTGCTGACTGACGGTCAGCGGCGCACGTGTACCTGTTACGCTCACTTCATCGAGCATCACTTGCTTGTTGGTTACTGTGGAATCGCTGCTCGTCTGCAAGGCTTCATTACTTGTGTTGTGTGCCGTTGCGTGTTGAAGAGTAGCAACACTCAGTACACCAATTATCACTTCCTTGCCGAGAACAGCAAAGAGCGAATAGCCGCGATTGGAGAAGTGGGTAAACTTCAGTACACTACGCTTGTTTAAAATTGGTTTGTACATGATGTAATAAATTTATTAATGGTTCGGACTATCTGCTCTTAGTGGGAAGCAGACCGTGCCGAAACCAAGGTGCAAAAGTACATAAAATCGGCAAAACAGCCTATAACAACGGTGCTTTATTTTCGTTTTGGTTTCATTCTTTCGCAAAAACGAAAAATAAATGGAAAGATTAGCGGATTGTTTTTCATAATTTATTACTTTTGTATTTTATATTTCCAACAATCGGGTTGTTCCAATCCTGTGTGGCAGTATAAGTACAATTAAAAACAGTAAGCTAAATAAAATAACTGTACAATGAAAACATTGATAGACCGCATTCTTAAAGATGGCAAATGCTATGAAGGGGGAATATTGAAGGTAGACAAGTTTATTAACCATCAGTTAGACCCCAATTTGATGAAGCAAATTGCCGTGGAGTTTATCCGCCGCTATGCTTCTACGGAAATAAACAAGATTATAACAGTAGAGGCAAGTGGCATTGCGCCTGCCATTATGATGGGTTTCCTGCTCGATTTGCCTGTTGTCTTTGCCAAGAAAAAGAAGCCTTCGACAATGGCAGATATGCTTTCGTCTACCGTTTTCTCGTTCACGAAGCAGCGCGAATACCACGTTTGCATTTCAAAAGAATATCTTACACCAGCCGACAAGGTGCTTTTCGTAGACGATTTCTTGGCTTACGGAAATGCTGCGAAAGGCATTATAGACCTGTGCAAGCAAGCTGGAGCAGAGCTTGTAGGTATGGGATTTATCATAGAAAAAGCGTTCCAACACGGTCGCGAGATTATTGAGACAGCGGGAATACGTTGCGAAAGCTTGGCTATTATCGACTCATTGGACAACTGCGAAATAAAACTAAGAAAAGGATAAAACCATGGAACAAACAAAAGAACTTATTTACGGGCTGAACGACCGCCCACCTTTGCGAGAAACAATCTTTGCAGCCGTGCAGCACTTGCTGGCGATTTTCGTTGCCATCATTACACCGCCACTCATCATTAGTTCGGCATTGGAATTCGATTTGGAGACAACTGGCTTCCTTGTTTCTATGTCTTTGTTCGTATCGGGCATAGCTACTTTCATTCAATGCAAGCGTTTCGGCAGGTTAGGTGCAGGCTTATTGTGCATTCAAGGTACATCGTTCTCGTTCATTAGTCCCATTATCGGAGCCGGTATGTTCGGTATGGTGGGCGGAAAGATGAATGTAGGAATGGGATTGAGCTATATATTCGGAGCTTGTATGGTGGCTTCTGTCGTGGAAATGCTGGTCAGCCGCGTGCTGCCGTATATGCGTAAGATTATAACACCTTTGGTTTCGGGCATCGTTGTTACACTTATTGGTCTGTGTTTAATAAAAGCGGGTATCAATTCGTGCGGTGGCGGCCAGGCAGCGATGAACGCTGGCACGTTCGGTTCTATGCAAAACCTCGGTTTGGCGTTGCTCGTACTTGTCAGTATCGTGGCTTTCAACCGCTCAAGCAATCCGTTCTTGCGCATGGCATCTATTGTCTTGGGCTTGATATTGGGTTCTACAGTGGCTTACTTCTTAGGTTTAATCGACTTTTCACGGTTAGGCGACACGGGCGCACTGAACATTCCCGTACCTTTTAAATACGGTTTGCGTTTCGACATTGGCTCCATTATCGGCTTGGGACTCATTTATTTGGTTACAGCCGTTGAGGCTTACGGAGACATTACCGCCAACTCGCTTATTTCGGGTGAGCCTGTTGAAGGACCAGTGTTTATGAAACGTGCGCAGGGAGGTATCTTGGCAGACGGCTTCAACTCGCTTTTGGCAGCAGTATTCAATAGTTTTCCGAACTCAATCTTTGCCCAAAACAACGGAATGATACAGCTTACAGGCGTTGCCAGCCGCTATGTGGGCTACTTTGTAGCAGGTGCTCTGCTCGTCTTGGGCTTGTTTCCAATAGTAGGACAGTTCTTCTCGCTTATCCCCGACTGCGTGCTCGGTGGTGCAACGCTGCTGATGTTCGGAACAGTAGCTGCTGCCGGAATACGCATTATCGCTGCCACAGCCATCAACCGCAAGGCTGTTTTGGTAATGGCAATCAGCTTTGCAATGGGACTGAGCGTAGAACTCGTGCCGAACATATTGGGTCAGATGCCCGAAGTGATACGCAACATATTCTCAAGTGGCATAACAATGGGTGGCTTAACAGCTATTTTAGCAAATGCCCTCATTCGTATTAAAGAATAAAAAATTAGGGTAAAGTTTTGCGACTTTACCCTATTTTTCTCCTTTTTATTTCTATCTTTGCAGAAGATAATCGCTTCATTAAAACAAAGGAACTATGGCAAAAGAAAATAAAAAACGGAAGTTTACAAGCACTCTAACCTTCAAAATACTTTTGGGGCTATTGGTTCTATTTGTTTTAGGACTTTTCTATAACTTCATTGTCGCTGAAGACGATGTTGTTTCGGAACAGCAAAAGCAAGAAGAACAGCAACGAAAGGCTGCACTCGATACGATAGACGTGGTGGGAGACTACCTTTGGTCGAGCCCCAAAACACGCAAAGAGGATTTGACTATCGATGACGAGAAGACGAAAGCTGAAGCAGAAGTGAAGAAAATGATAGAAGAAGCAAGAGCCAGCGCAGCAAAGAAAACAAAAGAAAACAACAATGCTGCCAGCGCAGCCCCTACCCCTTTGCCTGCTCCTGCTGTCGAACCAGTGCCCGCAAGACCTGCTACTGCCCCACTGGTAGAGAAGATTTCAGCACCTAAAGTAGAGAAAATCGAACAATAATCTTTGTTGTATCGAGTATCTGCCAACCCATATTAAAGAAGGAGGTACGTATGAAAAGGATTGTAATCTTATTATTGTCGGCAGTCGTTCTGTTCGGCTGCGCAACTGTCTATCGCGATTCTGAAGGCAACATTGTGCCACGCGAAAAGATGGAAGTACTGAAGGCGGCAGCCGTGAAAGGGCACTTGACCGAAAAGAGATTTCGCATCTTCGTGGATAAAATCTACCCAATGGGTATGTCGGTACGCACTTTAAACGAAGACTATGTGATAGAGGTCAGCCGCGATTCTATCGGTATGGTGCTTCCTTATGTAGGCAGACTTGACCGTGCGCCTATTGACGGACGTGTGGGAATAAAAGTTTTATCGCCCATATACAGCTACACGAGCGAACCGATAAAGAACGGCGAGCGTATCTTGATTGAAACACGAGACCAAACAGAAACCTATCTCATTGTTTTAAACATCTACAATGATGGCTCTGCGAACATAAACTTGAAATCGAATATAAGAGCAGCGATAGGCTATTCGGGTATGATGCAACTGAACGATAGGTTTGTTCCGAAACATATAAAATAACCAGTGGCAAGGCTGAAACCTTACAACAGGGCTGCCAATAAGCAGCAAGAATAAGCATAGGGTTTCAGCTTTCCGATTAAAAGGAGTCTTTTAGTTCTCTGCATTATTGCCACTGCACACCTTATTATATAAGTGGAAAACAAGCAAGAAAGATGTAAATATTTTTCACAAGCGCATCTATTGCGTAACCTACTCTCTATCAGCGCATTGCAAAACCTATTGTTTTGCGTTCCAAAAGCGGCTGTTTTGCACGGTAAAAGCGTAGGTTTTGCATCGCAAAAGAGCCGCTTTCGCAATGTCAAAGCGCAGTTATCAGTTTTTAACAGAATTATCTTTACAAAACAAGCCTGCCTAACCCTTAAAACCGAGTGTATATAAAGGGCTGCACACTGTTCTGACTTAAATTGATAACAAGCTGCAAAACAAGCAAGAATATCATTAATTTTGCCAACCAAGGCAACGAGATGAACTTCTGTTGAAGCCACTTGTAATCGCTCTGACGAATAGAATGCAACTCAAGACTGACTGCCAACAGCATTATCCAAAGCAAGCGTGTATTGATGAAATTCTGAACATCTACAAAATGCAAGTCGGTAGTAATCTTACCAATTATACTGAAAGCGGTGCTAAGGTCTTGCGAACGAAAGAACACCCAAGCAACAGATATGTATGTGAAAGTTATTGTCCAACAAATAGCTTTCGCATATATTGTATTGTGAACCTTGCTAAAGCCTCTGTTTTGGAAGAACTTATGGATTGTCAAACCGATACCGTGCAGGAATCCCCACAACACGAACATACCCGATGCACCGTGCCACAACCCTGCCACTATCATTGTTATAAATGTGTTCCGATAGGTCTTTAACTCGCCTTTTCGGTTTCCACCCAATGGTATATAAACATAATCGCGAAACCATTGCGAAAGCGTAATGTGCCAACGATGCCAGAACTCTGTCAGATTCAGACTCTGATACGGAGAGTTGAAGTTGTTAGGCAGCTGGAAACCCATGAGTGCTGCAATGCCAATCGCCATATCGCTATAACCCGAAAAATCGCAATAGATTTGCAAGGTAAAGCCCAAGACACCCATTAAGTTCTCGAAACCCGTGTAAGCCAATGGGTCTGCAAATATCCAATTGTTATATTGCGCCAAGTAGTCGGCTACCAATGCTTTCTTCAGCAAGCCACAGATAATGAGCCACAGACCCGTATTTATGAGTTGCTTATTGTTTGGTTGCGGTGCGTCTATTTGTGGAATTAAAATCTTGGCACGTGTAATTGGACCTGCTATCAGCAACGGAAAGAAAGTAAGATAAAAGGTGTATTCCAGCAAACCCGTCGTCTTGGGGAAACGCTCTTTATACACATCGACCGTGTAGCTAATGGCTTGGAAGGTATAGAACGAAATACCGATGGGCAACAACAGCTGCAAAGGCGCGAAATTGCTTTGCAGCAGATGATTTAAAATATCGAGCGTGAAATTGGTGTACTTATAGTAAAGCAGCGGTAAAAGTTCAATCAGGATAACGAGCGAAAGCCCTATTCTGCGTGGTTTTCCACGCCGTAGCCGCATCATCTTCTTGGTCAGGAACCACGAAAGCAACGTTGTTATGGGCAGCAAAACCATCAGAGCACCGTTCGCTTTATAGGCAAAAAGCAATCCGAAAAGTACAACATAGGCTTTCAGCCACGCCTTTCTATAACGGTTTATATAGAGATAAACCGCAAAAAACACAAGAAAGGCAACCATAAACGACAGCGTGCAGAACGACCAATCCTTATTTGGGGTAGTCAAAAAGGAAAGCAATGCGTTTGTTGTCTGCTGTAAATCTATCATTTATCCTATTAAAATCCCTTGAAAGAAGGTTGTAAGAGTTTTGTATTCGTTGCCTTATGGTGTTGTTTTGGAGTTTTCAACACTACGGGATAAGCCGCTTTTGAACTTCCCATAAATGCAGCAACCTTGTTCAGCCACAACGCAGCAGCCTTCCAAGTTGGGTGATAACGGTCGGGGCCGCGCTTCAATTTCAGTCCTCTACTGTCAAAGAAGCAACCTTGTTTCGTATGCTTCTTCATCAAATTGATAATTCCTGTGTCGCCATTCCAGCTTGCAGGACTTATCCAAACGTAAGGATAGTTGCCCAATTTCGCTACTATCGCCTTTATATTCGCCTCTCTTGCATCTAAATCGTTAATGAAAAGCTCGTTGCTACCCAAGCAAAGCAAGATGTAAGTAGGCTTATACTGCTTTATGAAATGCTCTATCGTTTGCGAATTTGCCCACTTTTCGGTGGTAGAACCATACCAAATAACAGTGTAGAGTTTGTGTCCGTTCTCCTTTGCATAGTCGCCGAGTCGTCGAGACAAGCCTTCTACCATCGAATCGCCTATGAATAAAAACGTCTGATTGCGCCTATACAGCTTCTTTTCCTTTCGCTTAGCAAGTGCAACCGAATCGGTTTTATCAGCTTTTCGCAGTTGTGTAAGGTTGATTTTCTTTAGCGAGAACTTGCCAAAAGACACTTCCCCCGGCACAACTGCATAGCCTATGACGATTGCCAACACGACAACCAACAGCAGAAAAATCTTGCTTTGCTCGCGCACTCTGCCTACAAATTCAGTTCAACCTCGACAGGACAGTGGTCGCTGCCATACACTTCCGTGTGTATTTTAGCATCGACAAGCTGCTCGCGCAGACGGTTCGACAACAAGAAATAATCGATACGCCACCCTGCATTCTTCTCTCTTGCCTTGAAACGGTACGACCACCACGAATAAGTAACCTGCTCTGGGTAAAGTGTTCGGAAACTATCGATGAAGCCGTTGCCAAGAAACTGCGTCATCTTTGCTCTTTCCTCATCAGAGAAACCTGCATTCTTGCGGTTCGTCTTAGGGTTCTTTAAGTCGATTTCCTCGTGTGCAACATTCAAGTCGCCACACACTATTACAGGCTTTTTCTCGTCCAATCGTTTTACGTATGCTTGGAAATCGTCTTCCCATTGCATTCTGTAATCCAATCGTTTCAAGCCGTCTTGCGCATTGGGAGTGTAGCACGTAACGAGGTAGAACTTCTCCATTTCGAGCGTAATAACCCTGCCTTCGTGGTCGTGTTCGTCTATTCCTAATCCATAAGAAACACTCAAAGGCTTGTGCTTCGTGAAGATTGCCGTGCCCGAATAACCTTTCTTGTCAGCATAATTCCAATACGACTCGTAACCGTCGAAGGCTATATCGAGTTGTCCTGCCTGCATCTTTGTTTCCTGCAAGCAAAAGAAATCTGCATCAATCTCTGCAAAACTTTCTTTGAATCCCTTTGTAACACAAGCCCGAAGACCGTTTACATTCCATGAAATAAACTTCATATTCGTAGTGTTTCTTTTGTTTTTATTCTGTTTGGATTGCCCTCTCAGGCCACCATTCCTTTATATTCGCATTGTATCAGAATGCACAAGATTCATAAATTCCTCACGCGTTTTCGCCTGATTGAATGCTCCGCTGAACGCACTTGTTGTTGTTATAGAGTTTTGTTTCTCTATGCCACGCATCTGCATACACATGTGTTTCGCCTCTACCACTACCATTGTGCCGAGTGGGTGTAATGTATCTTGTATGCAATCCTTAATCTGTTGCGTCAATCTTTCTTGCACTTGCAGACGATGACTGAATATATCTACCACGCGTGCAACCTTGCTCAAGCCTGTAATATATCCGTTGGGAATGTATGCAACATGCGCTTTGCCGTAAAAAGGCAGCATGTGGTGTTCGCACATAGAGAAGAAATCGATGTCTTTTACTATTACCATCTGGTCGTATTTTTCAGCAAACAGTGCATCGGTAAGCACTTTGTGTGGGTCTTGTGTATAACCTCGTGTCAGCACTTGCATCGCTTTTGCCACACGCATAGGTGTCTTTTCAAGTCCTTCTCTGTTGGGGTCTTCTCCTAAAAGTTGCAATACGTGTCGGTAATGTCCGGCGAGGTCGTCGAGACCTTCGCGGAATTCTATATTTGATGTCATTGTTGTTCTTGATAAATCTTATAAAACTATCTTATAATAATGTTTGTTCTGTCATTTAAGACGAGCTTACCCGATTGGTGAAACCTGTTCATTCGTCAGTTAAGGATTATTCGACTGTCTGGTGAAAGCTGCCCACTCGTCTGATAGAACAAAAACAGTCGACTGATTTTTAAAATTAGTCGACTGATTTTTAAAATTAGTCGACTGATTTAAAGTACCCGTTCGGCAATTGAGAATGAAGCAGATTAGTAATCCATTCCGTATGCATCGCCAAGCACTTCAGTTGTTTCTATCGTTACCATTGTTCTGATAATGTTGGCATGGGTAAATCCTTCCTTCTTCAACTTCCTCATTACCTTCTGCGCCTGTTCGTAGTTTGTGAAGTTTCCTACTTGACACATCCAGCGAGGAGAATAGAAATGAACGTATATGGGCTCTGTTTGTAATATCTGTTTAGCCTTCTGTCCCCATCTTTCAGCTTCCTTTCGGGCTTCTCTTGTATTGCCTCCTGAATAAGCCAACACGCGAAATCCCCTTACTTTCCTTACGCCTTTTGCCACACGTTTCGTTACCGTCTGCCTGATTGTAGTACCATCAGTAGGGTCGATAAGTGGACGGCGAACTTTCTTTCGTACAAGTTTCGTACGCGGTGATGCAGTGCGCGGTGCTGGAGATGGTGTCGGTGCTTCGATACGAGGCTCTACTCGTGGAATAACTGCCGAAGGTACAGTTAGTTTTTTCACCGCTCCTTGTGGCTGCGGTTGTGGTTTTTTCTTATTCGCTTTAGTATTTTTCTTTCCGTTCACCAACGCGTCAATATCCTCACTCTGCGTTACAGTGACAGTACCTTGTGCACCAACAGCCAAACAGCTAAGGAGTGCGACGACCAATATGGTAAGGAATTTCTTCATTTTTCTTGTTTTTATAAAGTCCCCAAGAGCTGCCACCGCTTACGGTTAGCAGCTCGCAGGACTTTTCGTTTATTTGTTTTTACTTCTTCCAAGCGTCGATGATACCCTTGAAATCGGTAGCTTTCAACGAAGCACCACCTATCAAGCCACCATCAATATTAGGCTTTGAGAACAATTCAGGCGCATTGCTTGCCTTGCAGCTACCACCATAAAGAATGCTTGTATCTTCGGCAGCCTCTTTGCCATACTTCTCTGCTACGATAGAACGAATGTATGCAAGCATTTCCTCTGCTTGGTCAGATGTAGCAGTCTTTCCTGTTCCGATAGCCCAGATTGGCTCGTAAGCAAGGATAATGTTCTTCCAAGCCTCTGCGCCAAGATGGAAAACAGAACCTTCGAGTTCAGCCTTCACCACCTCGTTCTGCTTGTTTGCCTCACGCTCTTCCAACGTTTCGCCACAGCAGAAAATAACCTTCAAGCCGTTTGCGAGTGCCAATTCTACCTTTTCTTTCAATATTTCGGCTGTTTCGCCATAGTATTGACGGCGTTCAGAGTGTCCGAGAATAACATATTCAGCACCTGTACTCTTTACCATTGCAGCAGAAACCTCACCTGTGTAGGCACCTTTTTCCTTGTTGGCACAGTCTTCTGCACCAAGCTTTACCAAGTCCTTGTCCAACACGTTGGCAACGCTTGCCAAGTGAATAAAAGGAGTGCAGATTACAACATCGCAGTTAGGCTTGTCTGCCTTCAAAGCGTTATTGATTTCTGTTGCTAATGCAACACCTTCTTGCAGGGTTTCGTTCATCTTCCAGTTACCTGCTACAATTTTCTTTCTCATATTTCTTTTACGTTTTAAAAGTTGATAAAGTTTCCTTTTCTGTTCATTCTTTACGAGCCATTGCTCCTTTTCCTTAATCCACTGCTCGCGCTTCTTCACCCATTTTGTCCACGCCCAGAAGCGGTCGGCAATAATGAGCAGCACGAGTGGCAGCAAGTAGCCAAGCACTATTGTCAGTATTTTCTTCCACGTACTGCTTTCGGGTTCGTGCCCAATGGTGAGGAGCGACAAAGGTGCGTTCAGCTCTTCCACCTTTGGAATGTCGTTGTGGTTCCACTTGTTTATTATCGTTCCCTTGTACAGCAACAAGAGTCCGGGATTGCTTCTTATCACGGTTTTCAGCGTCGTACCGTCGGTAGTGTAGAATGGATATTCCGCCCCCGTTATGTCGCGCCAGTGCTTTATGCCCTTCTCGGTGCTCGATGTCAAGCCGTAGAAAGCATAGCCGTTTTCCTTTGCATATTCGTATATGCCTTCAATGTCGCCGAAATTCCTGTCTTGTGCTACTTCAAGGAAAGGTGCTATCAGCAAGAAGGTATAGCCGTCTTTGCTCAATATCTGTTCTGTAAGGTCTTCGCCAGTCTGCTCATTGGTGATTGAGAAATCGTGAATAATCGGCTCGTACCCTTTTTCCACTATCTCCTGCTTCGTATCTACAAACACCCAAGCAGTGTCATTGTATGGATAATTGTTCTCGTCAAATTCCTTCTGAACACCGTCTTTCGTGCAAATAAACGTTGTTTTATACTTTGTTGGCTTTGCCCCCTTCGGTATTTGCATCGCTTTCTGAATATTCTGTCCAATGTAGTAAGGACGGAAATCGAACAGTGGCAAGTGGTAAAGGCTCAGCAACGAAACCACGATGATGAACGCCATTGTGAAGTAAGTGGCTATCCATTGGTTGGTTTTCGAGATGAAACGCACCTGATAGAGTGGCCATCGCATAACGACAACAACCGCAGCGAGCAGCACCAAGTTCTTCGCAAAGGTCTGACTGTTCGTCAGATGTATCGCATCGCCAAAGCAACCGCAGTCCTGTATAGGATTACTAATGGTGAGCCACAGCGTTATAACCGTCATTCCGAGCATCAACACGAACGACAATTTGCTCACTAAACGGCGACGAATAGCCAGCAAGAGCAACACGCCCAACGTGAACTCTAAGCCTGAAAGCGAGATAGACAGAATGAGTTGCACCCATTCGGGTATCTTTCCTGCCATACCCAAGGCAGCGAAATAGTCGCCTATCTTGTATTGCGAGCCGAGCGGGTCGATGGCTTTCACGAAGCCAGAGAAGATGAACGTTGCGGCAAGCAACAACCGACAGAGGTTTGCTAAAATCGATTTCAGTTTACTCATTATGCAGCTTTATTGCTCCAAAAACAGCGTAGATGATGATGTCCATATAGTTGGAATCAATGCCTTCGCTCACCAATGTCTGTCCGTTCAAGTCTTCCATTTCCTTCACACGCTCTATCTTCGTGAGGATAAAGTCGGTGTAACTGCTCACTCGCATATCGCGCCACGCCTCGCCGTAGTCGTGGTTCTTCTTCAGCATCAGCTCGTAAGTAGCCTTTGCGTGCTTCTCGTAGAGTGCCATAGCTTCGTCGGGCGTTATATCCACAGTGTCTACAAACGGACGTTCGAGCTGTATAAGCCCTATGATTCCATAGTTGATAAGGGCTATAAACTCTTGCCGAACACTTTCGCCAACACGGTTTTCGCCCGTTATCTCTATCGAGCGAATGCGCTTTGCCTTGATAAAAAGCTGGTCGGTAAGCGACGATGGGCGCAATATACGCCACGAAGCACCATAGTCGTGCAACTTCTTTGAGAAGAGCGACTGGCATTCGTTTAGAATTTCTTTAAACTCCTGTTCGGTCTTTTTTATCTGTTCTGACATAGTGAATTTCTTATTTACAATGCAAAAATACAGAAAATATACGAACTAACAAAATCATTCTTGCAATACCTTGCTATTCTTGGAAAAAAGATTTATATTTGCAACTGGTTCGCCCTTATACTAAAATGGGCGGAATCAATTAAAACTATTTTATCCTAAATCACCAATCATTAAAAACAAAAAAATCATGAAGAAACAAACGTTTTTACCCTTCCTCGCTACAGTAGCGATGATGTGGACAGGTACAGCACAGGCACAAACCAAGTACGACCTCTACATTGCCGGCACGCAGGTTACCTCTGACAACTGCAACGACCTCTCCAAGATTAAAGGCGTAACAGGCAAGGCGAAGTACGACAACGCCACCAAAACGCTTACGCTCGACAATGCCACCATCAGCAACACTGCTGACGAAGACTACAACGGCAGCGGAATTGGCATCGACAACAAAACCGACGGTTTAACTATTTGTCTCATTGGCAACAACACCGTTACTTCAGAGAAGAGCGTGGGCGTCTGGAATGCTGACGGCAAGGCTCTCACGTTCACGAATGATGGCACTCTTAAGGTGAGTGGCTCAACCGCATCGAACGACGCATACTACCAAAGTGGTATTTTCAACTACGGCACTATCACCGTGAACAACTGTACCATCGAGGCAACTGGAGGCGCAGTGGGAATCGCTTTCGGCAATTGGATATTCGACAACTGCAACGTGCGCGCCAAGGGTGGTGGCAAAAGTGAAGATATTTATATAGGCAGCATCAGCTATATGTGGGGGAAACTGCCCGAATTCAAAGGCTGCGCCATTACTACCCCTGCAGGAAACTACTGGGAAAAATTCGAAGGTGGCGACGACAACTTCTACTCTCTCTTCGGCACTGGCGAAAAGGTAATAACCGATTGGGTAACCATTACCAAAGGCGCAACAGGCATTGACAAGCCTACTACCGACGCTGCTACAAAGGACAATCGTGGTATTTATACGTTGCAGGGCGTGCGCCTATCGGACAAGTTCGAAAGCTTGCCTAAGAATGTATATATTGTGAACGGTCAAAAGATAGTGAAAAAGTAAGTAACAACTATGTTCCGCACCCCGTAATCGAGGTGCGGAACACTGCTTTCAGAGGGTATATGATACCGCCAAGAACGTAGAACTTACGTTAGTTTGATATAAGAAAGCAAGTTAAACAAGCAATCCTATAGATATTCTTTTACCCACTAATGAACTTTTACCCACCAATGAAATAGTGGGAGTTTTTTCGTTTAACTTTGTAAAGATAATTCCGTTAAAAAGTGATAACTGCGCTTTGACATTG
>ERZ773027.1006-NODE-1006-length-16085-cov-34.511167_pt1 | contig 16085 bp, 9 predicted proteins | sample MGYA00511032_ERZ773027 | MGnify/ENA primary metagenome ERZ773027 (study PRJEB29015, sample SAMEA2738138) | human oral metagenome | biome: human oral; feature: human-associated habitat; material: saliva | place: China | collected 2190 ... | reverse complement strand
AGTTCCAGCGTCCATGTATTCCTCGATTGTTCCGTGTTCCAGCTTCGGAAGACCCGCAGCTTTATCTAAGCCTGAAGGTTTCCTCTAAAGAATGACTTTATCTGCTAGGATACCAAACTGTTTTTGTCGGTTCCTAGTCACACAGCGCAATTACCCCCTCTTTTTGTGTATTTCACACAAAAAGGGAGGATAAAGCGCCTGAATGGTTCCCCTAACGGGTCACCGGTACGCGCGGGGCAGACACGTCATAGACGGTCACCTTCTGCGTCTGTGCCTCGGAAGAATTCTCCTCCTGAGCACGCTTAGCAATAGCCTGGCGCAGGGAGAGAAGGACCTTAGCCTTCAACTCACTCTCCTCAGCGGTTCCCCACTGCACCGTAGTATTATCCCTCAAGGTTAGAGTGATACTTGAGGTTGAGGTGGCGCCGGCTTCCTTAACCTGAGCTAGAAGCTCAGAGGGCATCGCCGAAAGCGCGGTAGAAATAGTGCGAAACTCAGCCGAAGTCTGCGGGTCATCACCGCTGAAACGCACCAGCGGCACCGAAGTATCAGGCTGAGTCGCCGACTCCAGCAGGCTCACACCATCACTATCAACAGTATGGTACGTATCGCCCTGCTTCACAACCGCAACCGCGGTACGCTCCTTCAGAGTCACCACCAGCTCATGCGGCGGACGGCTCTCCACCTGCACGCTACGAATCACATTATCCTGCCCGATCAGCTCACGCACCTTCTTCTCATCGATGCGAGTGAGCGGAACGCCGCGCAGAGGCTCAAGTTTCTGCTCCACCTGGGTGGTTTCCAGCAGGGACGTGCCGCGCACCGTGATCTTCTGAGTCGCCAACAGGGGCGAGAAGAAGACCAGCACCACATACAGCACCGCGATAATAGCCAGTGCCGAGACGGTGTACAGCAGCTTACGGGCACGAGTCAGAGGCGCACGCTCCTTACGGGGGCGCTCCTCAGCACGCAGACCGTCCAGACCCGGATCCTGACGCAGACGCTCACGGTGAGCCTGACGGCTCGCACGCTCGCGCTCCTTCTCAATTTCCGCTGCACGCTGCTGCTCACGCTCGGCACGCCAACGACCAAAACGGCTCGCGGGGCGAGGCTCTTCAACGGCCTTCTCCCCCGCCTTATCGGCGCTTTCTTCAGCGTTCTGAGCGGCAGACTCTTCGCGAGATTCAGCAGAATCGGCAGAAGACTTCTTGTCAGAACTCTTCTGAGCAGCCTTCTGATCGGCTACTTCCTTTTCTGCGCTCTTCACCGACTGCGAGGATACAGTCTGAGCAGAGGCGCCCTTGGCGGATGAAGTCTTCGACGAAGAATCCTCAAACGCCTCAACATCAAACAGCTCAGGCGCGTGCTCAACCTCAGACACGGTACGACCGGTCATCAGCGCAGAACGCACCGAATCCTTCAAAGACTGCGCCGAAGAATGAACCGCCGCAGCGCTCTTGGACGCCGAAGAATCAGCGCCGTTCTGGCTGTGCGACTTATGCACCACCGGCTTACGCGGCATGTGGCGAACAGAGCTCGAAGGCTGAGTAGCGGCAGACTGGGCAGAAGCCTCCGAGGATGCAGCCTCGACAGGCTTCACGGCGTCCGCAGACTTCATAGCTTCCGAGGGCTTTGCAGTCCCAGTAGCTTCTGCGCTCTTCACAACCTGAGGCTGGGTGGCCTGCGGCTGAGTCAGCTGAGACTGCGCAGATTCAGCCTGCACAGGCTTAGATTTCTTAGCCTCAACCTGCGCATTCTCAGCTACCTGCTGGGCGCGCAAACGAGCACGCGAACGCGGAGCCTTCGGCGCGCGCGAGGAGGAATGCCCCTCCGAAGAGAGACCAGAACTCATCGGCACAGCCTAAGCCTCCGACTTCTTCGACTCGCCACCGTGACGGATCTCCAGGGACTCCAGCAGACGCGCACCCAAAGCGGTCACGTCACCAGCACCCACGGTCATCACAATATCGCCGTCCTGAGCGCAGGTCACAATATCCTCAATAGCGCCCTCAGCGGTAGCGTAACGAACCTCAGAGAAACCAGCACCGGTAATCAGCTCACTGGTCACACCCTCAATCGGCAGCTCACGAGCAGGGTAAATATCCAGCACATGAGCGCGGTCAGCCATCGACAGGGCCTCCGCGAACTCCTTCGCAAACTCGCGAGTACGGGAGAACAGGTGCGGCTGGAAAATCACGTACAGGTTGTGGCCATCCGCCACGGTACGGCCGGTCTCCAGAGCGCGGAACACCTCGGTCGGGTGGTGCGCATAGTCATCAAAGACCTTCACGCCCGCAACCTCACCACGCAGGGTGAAGCGGCGGTCAGCGCCCACGAACTCAGCCAGAGCGCGAGCAATATCGGCAGCCTCGTAACCAGAGATCAACGCCGAGGCAAAAGCAGCCGAAGCGTTCAACTGGTTATGAATACCCGGCACCTTCAGCGCAAGATCCTGCTCACCCTCATAACGCACACCGCGGCACTCAAAAGACCACGACAGGTGCGACGACGAGGAAGAACCAGCGCTGGTAATCTCACTAATGCGCAGGTCAGCATCCTCAGACTCACCGTAAGTCACCACGGGCACACCCGCCGCACGAGAACGAACCGCCAAATCAGCCGCGCCCGCATCATCAGCGCAGGTCACCACAACACCGTTAGGAGACAGCGAACCCACAAAACGGTTGAACGCCTCAAAGACACGCTCATCGGTCTCATAGAAATCCAGGTGGTCCGGCTCAACGTTCGTCACCACAGCAATAGCCGGGCGGTAACGCACAAACGAGCCGTCCGATTCATCAGCCTCAGCCACAAAAATCGACTCCGGGCCCTGAGCGCCCAAGTGAGCGTTCGTGCCGCGACCAGCAATCACGGTGCCCACCGCAAACGACGGGTCAGCACCCAGCTGATCAAACATCACAGAAATCATCGAGCTGGTCGTGCTCTTACCGTGAGTACCGGCAACAGCAACCACCTGAGACTCACCCATCACAGCGGCAAGCGCCTCAGAACGGTGCAGCACACGCAGACCCTGCGCACGAGCGGCAACAAGCTCCGGGTTATCCTCACGAATCGCAGTAGAAATCACCACGGTATCAACATCCACAATATTCTCAGCCTGCTGAGGAACACCCACACGAGCACCCGCAGCACGCAAAGACTCAACAGTAGCCGACTCGGCACGATCCGAACCGCTCACCGTCACGCCAGCCTGCAGCATCAGAGCGGCAATAGCGCTCATACCCGCGCCACCAATACCGATGAAGTGTACACGGCCCAACTCGCTCATCTTCGCACGCTCAGGGAACGGCGGGTTCAGCGGTGCCGGCAACACCATCTCAAGATTCATCAATTCAGTCATTACTTCTCAGCTGCCTTCAATACTGCTTCAGCCATAACGCGCGCCGCGTCACGGATACCAAGTTCATACGCCGCAGCGCCCATGCGCTCCAGCTCCTCCGGGTTCGCCATAAGAGCCGGAATCTCACGGGCGAACCACTCACCGGTGACCTCTGCATCCTTCACCAGCAGAGCCGCAGACGCCTCCACCAGAGAACGAGCGTTCAGAGCCTGCTCACCATTACCAATAGGAAGCGGCACAAAAATCGCGGGAACACCCACAGCGGCAACCTCACTGACGGTCGCCGCCCCCGCACGCACCAGCAGAAGATCAGCGGCAGCATACACATCCTGCATGCCGTTGCTGAACTCAATCTGACGGTAATTCGGCGCACTCAGCGGCTCACCATTCTCATCCAGAACAGCCTTACCCTTGCCGGTAATATGCAGAATCTGGAAGTCCCACTCCGCAAAGTAGTCACGGCACGCCGCCACCGCATTATTCAGGCTCAACGCACCCAGCGAACCGCCCGTCACAATCACGGTCGGCTTCTGCGGGTCCAGGCCCAGGTTACGGCGAGCCTTCGAACGGTGCGCCTCACGGTTCAGGTAGGCAATCTCATCCTTCATCGGCATGCCCACCAGGGTTGCACGCGGGAAAGGAGTATTAGGGAACGCCACACCGGTGAACTTCGCGAACGTACCACCCAGGCGGTTCGCCAAACCGGGCTTCGCGTTCGCCTCATGAATCACCACGGGAATCTTAGACATCAACGCCGACAAATACGCCGGAGGGCACACGTAGCCGCCCACGCCAACGACCACATCTGCATCTACGTCCTTGAGGATGCGGCGGGTCTTCGACAGGCCACCAAAGAACTTAGCGGGGAAAGCCAAAGCGGCACGGTTAATGCTACGAGGGAACGCCGCACGAGGAATAAACTCAATATCGAAACCAGCTGCCGGAACCAGCTCGGCTTCCATCTTGTCCGCAGTGCCCAGCATCAGAATCTTAGCGTTCGGTTCAAGATCACGAACCGCACGCGCAATCGCGAGCATCGGATTAATATGACCGGCGGTGCCACCACCGGCGAAGACTATAGAGGGCGCCTTCTTCGTCATAGGTCTTTCTCCCAACACATCGGTACAGCATCATTTTACGCTATCGCACCTGTTCAAAAGAGCGCCCTCGCCATTGAGCTACAACTCAATAGCGAGGGCGTTATCTCATATTCAGCGCATATTCATCACGGGCGGAGGCGCAAGCCGCAGCCCGCTCCCCCGACTGCCAGCCCCCGAAGCGCAGGCTTCACGGAGCGGGTTCCGCGGGGTTTAGCCCTGCTGGCGAGTGTTGCGCTGAGCGGAATTCCGAGCCGCGCCCTGAGCCGGACGCTGCGCCTGCTGAGCGCCGTTCTTCGGAACACCATTCTTCGGGGCGCCCTTTGCCTGGGCACCCTGTCGCGGCGGCGCCTGACGCTGAGCACCCTGTCGAGAATTACCCTGCTGAGGATTACCCTGTCGCTGGGCACGACGCTGACGGTCCTCAGGATGCAGCGGCTGCAGACCCGCAGGCAGCGAACCCGACGGACGGTGCTGAACGCTACGGGGGTGGGCGCTACGAGGCTGGGCACCGCGAGGCTGCTGCACTCGCTTCTGCGTAGCAGGCTGCTGAGCAGTACGAGGCTGAGCGGGGCTCTGCTGTACAGTCTGCTTCGGCGCCGCTTGCTTCTGTGCAGCAGGCTTCTGGCCTACAGGCTTCTGGCCCGCAGGCTTCGCAGCAGTCACCTTCTGAGCGGTCTGCTTCTGAGCAACACGAGCCTGCTGACCGGTACGAGGCTGAGCGGAAGCCTTCTTCGGCGCTGCATTCGTCGGAGTTGCGTTCGTCGGTGCAGGCTTCTGCGAGGCCTTCTGCTTCTGAGCTGCTGCCTTCTGCTCCGCCTTCACACGGGCAGCTTCCTCACGAGCCAGACGAGCCTGCTCCTTCTGCTGCTCACGAGCCATACGGGCCAACTCACGCTGCTGATCCGGCGCAAAACCCAACCAGCGGCGCAACGTACTCTCCGGACCAAACATCAGCGCAAACGGGTTATGTTCCTTCAGCAGGTGGCCACCGGCAGCCGCACGAGCAGCCTCCTCCTGATTCAGCACAATCTGCAACGGCGTACGACGATGCCAATCAGCATTCGCACGACGAACCTCACGCACGCTCTGGGTCTCAATATTCGACGGTGCCGTCGCGCCACGCAACGGAGTCTGCCGAGCAAACGCCAACAACAAACCCGCCGCAAATAACGAAGACAACAGCGACGAACCACCATAGGAGACAAACGGCAGAGGCACACCAATCACCGGCAAAATACGGGACACCATACCCATATTGATAATCGCCTGAGAGCTCAGCCAGATCATGATGCCGCCCGTAGCCAAACGCACCAGCGGGTCAGTAGTGCGCAGCATAATACGAACCGCGCAATACACCAGGCCCGCATACAGTAGCAGAACCGCCAGCGTACCCAGCAGGCCCAGCTCCTCACCAATAATGGCGAAAATATAGTCGTTATGCGCCTCAGCCAGGTAGTTGTACTTCTGACGCGACTGGCCCAGACCAACACCCAAGAAGCCGCCGGTCGCCAGCGCCACCTCACCAGAATTCGCCTGGTCACAGTTAGCGTTCGTGCACGAGCCCCAAACACCGAAAATACGAGCCACACGGTTCGCGCTACTGAGAACACCCACCAGCGCCAACGCCGCAAACGCGCCACCAATTTTCAGTAGCGAGCTGCGAGAAGCACCCGCCAGCCACATCATGCCCACAAAGATGAAGCCGTACACCATGGCGGTACCCATATCGCCGCCGAGCATAATCAGCAGCACCAGGGCACCCACACCATAAATCGAGGGGAACAGAGTACGCCAAATACTGCGAGAAATATCGCCGTGGCGGCTATACACCCACGCCAGCCACATAATAATCGCCAGCTTCGAAAACTCCGACGGCTGAATCTGCACGCCGCCGGGGAATTTCAACCAGTTACGGTTACCGTTCACCTCAACGCCAACGACCACCACGGCAAGCTGCATGACCAATGCGGCAATCAGCATCGCGTTCACCACAAACTCCTTGTGATAAACACCCACCGGGATACGCGTAATACCCGCCATCGCAATCACGCCAAGCACCAAGAACATGACCTGCGACGAAACCTGCGAGAACGGCGACTGGCCCTGAGAAATCATGGTGACGCTCGAGGCCGACAGCACCATAATGCAGCCAAAAATAGCCAGCCCCAAGGTGGTGACCAGCAGCATCACCGGCACATCCCACAGGTCAGCCTTCAAACCACGACGGTACAGCCTATCGGCACGAGCACGGAACGGCGCAGAGAAATCCTCCCAACCGGCTCGCAAAGACGCCCAACGACCACTCGCGGTCGAACGCGCCGAAGAAGCCGAACGCTCCGAAGATGCGCTGGTACTCACATGCCCTCCTATAGGCCTCAACTGCCACGGATTCGTCGTGGCGAATACACGAAAAAGGTTCAGGGGTGGGACACCATTACCATCCCACCCCCCGAGAAGAACCCGCAAAAAGCACCCCGGTCACCCGAGATGCCCCCTGCAGGCAACGTCCTAAGAGTCTGCCAGCTGGGCGGCAACAGCATTCGCAAACGCATCACCGCGCACCGCATAATTCTTGAACTGGTCCATCGACGCAGACGCGGGAGCCATCAGCACGGTATCGCCCGGATGCGCCAGCTCAGCAGCCTTCGCAACGGCCGCGTTCATCACGGCAATGCCGTCCGAAGAATCAGCCACAGCGGCGGTTATATTGTAGGTCGGAACCTGCGGAGCGTGGTTAGCCAACGCCGACTTCAACGCCGCAGTATCAGTACCGATAATCAGCACAGCCTTCAGGTGCTTAGCATGAGTAGCAATCAGCTCATCGTACTCAACGCCCTTCGACAGGCCACCGGCAATCCACACCAGAGACGGGTAGCCGCTCATCGACGCATTCGCGGCGTGAGGATTCGTAGCCTTCGAATCGTTCACCCACATGATGTCGTTCGCATAGCCCACCAGCTGGTTGCGGTGCGCACCGGTCTTGAAGGAACGCAGGCCAGCGCCCACAGCCTTCGGGTCAATATCAGCCGCACGGCACAGCGCCGCAGCCGCCAGAGCGTTCTCCACGGTATGCTTCGCGGGCATCTTACCGGGTGCCGGAGCCAAATCCTCCAGAACCGCCAGCTCGTACGCCTCGTTGTAACGGTTCTTCAAGAATGCGCGGTCAACTAGGATGTCCTCAGCCAGGCCGAGCATAGACACGGCGGGCATCTCAGTGGAGCTGAAACCAATCGCGCGAGCGCCCTCAATAACGTCCGCGTTCTCGACCATGTGCAGGGTGTCTACGTGGTCGGTGTTGAAGATGCAGGCAACCTGAGTGTGCTCGTACACGCGAGCCTTATCAGCCTTGTAGCCGTCGAACGAGCCGTGCCAGTCCACGTGATCCTCAGCGATGTTCAGAACCACCGAAGCGTACGGGGACATCGAGTAGGTCCAGTGCAGCTGGAAGCTGGACAGCTCCACCGCGAAGAACTCGTAGGGCTCATCGTCGGCAATGGCGTACACGATGGGCATGCCCACGTTACCCACCTGAATAGACTTCTTACCGGCGGCCTTCAGGATGGAATCTACCATGCCCACGGTGGTGGTCTTACCGTTCGTACCGGTCAGGCACAGCCACTTGGGAGTCGGGCGGTCGTTGCGCTCATTCAGGCGCCACGCCAGCTCCACATCGCCCCAAATCTGGATGTGACGCTCATAGGCATCCAGCATAACCGGGTGGTCCGGACGCACGCCCGGGGAGGTCACCACAAGCTCGGGTTCCTGACCGTCCACCAGGGGCAGTGCACGCATGTGCTCGGGACCGAACAGGCCCTCAACATTGCCGTAGGCGTTCTTGTAAATCTCGATGCGCTCACGCTTCTCCGGGGTATCTGCCCCATCGATGACAACGATATGTGCACCCAGCTGGGCGAGCACATCGGTCACGGCGTCGCCGCTGGTACCCATGCCCACCACGACCACACGCAGGTTAGCCCAGGGGGCGCCCCAGTGAGTCAGCTCCGCGAGGCGCTCATTCTCATACACCGGGTTCACCGCAATAGCGGCGGCGTTCGCTTCAATGCGAGCAGCATCCGGCTGTTCATTAGTTGACATTAGTGAATCACTCCAGACGTCTGCGAGAACCAGTCACCGAAGAACAGCGCCAGGGCAACGAGCACGCAGAGGGCGTTGACAACCCAGAGGCGGAACACGGAGTTCACTTCGCCGCTACTGACGGTACCGGGGGCAATGCCTCGCTTATCAATTGAGTACTTGCCGTTGACGCCGACCTTCTCCATATGGTGGTGGAAGGGGGTCATACGGAAGTAGCGGTGCGCGTGCAGGGGCTTCTCCCCCGCTGCGACCGAACGCTTACGGCTGGTCTTGAACACGAACTTCTGCACGATCACAGAGAACACTTCCAGCACAGGGATCAGGGCGATGACCAGCAGAAGCAGCTCGGTGCGGGTGAACAGCGCGAAAGCAACCATTGCGCCACCAAGTGCCAGGGAGCCGGAGTCGCCCATGAAGATCTGTGCCTTCGACACGTTCCACCAGAGGAAGCCAGCCAGCGAACCCACCAGGGATGCGGCAATCAGTGCCAGCGAACCGGGGTCGCGCACATCGTAGCAGGCGGTGCCAGCGCCAGCGGAGCAGGCGTGCACGTACTGCCAGATGCTGATGGTCAGGTAGCCGGAGAAGATGGTCATCATGATGCCGCCAGCCAGGCCGTCCAGACCATCGGTGAAGTTCACAGCGTTCGTACCGGACAGGGAGATGATGGTAATCCACGCAACCATCAGGATGCTGCCGAAGACCGCACCCGCCGCGAACAGGTCAATGGGCAGGTCACGTACGAAAGAGATAGCGGTCGACGCCGGGCGAGCCCCCGACTCGTTCGGGAACTGGAACGCCAAGTACGCAAAGGGCAGGGTCACAGCCAGCAGACCGATGGTCTTCTGCTTCTCGGTCAGACCCTCGTTGCCCTTATTGCGGAACTTCATGATGTCGTCCGCCGCGCCCACACCGAGCATGCCCAGGGTGAAAGCGATGGTCAGCCACGCGGTAGCGGTCGGTACCGGCGCGGTACCAAAGAGCAGGGCGCTCACCGCCAGGGTCAAGAAGTAGGCGAGAATCGCCGCGGGAATGAAAATCAGACCCGCCATGGTGGGGGTGCCCGCCTTATGCTGGTGGGCCGCCGGGCCTTCCTCACGGATGAGCTGGCCAAGCTTGAGGGCCGACATCTTCTTGATGTACACCGGCAGCGCGGTGAGGGAGATGAGGAATCCGAAGATTCCAGCAATCAGCACGGTAATCATAAAGCGCTACCCTTCGTTCGTGGTCTGTTCGGTCGAGGTACGGTCACCGTTAGCGGCGCCGTCCAGGTGAGCGGCAAGGTGGTCGCTCAAATCGGTGGTTTCAACAAAGTCACCGGCAGAAAGCCAGGTCGGTGCCTGCTCTTCCTCAGCGCCGAAGGTGTACTCAGCGAAAGCAACCTGGTCGCCCAGAATGCCCAGCTTCGCGCCGTTCGAGGACTTGAAGAGCACAATGTCACCGGGGCGAACCTCGGCGCGCAGAATCTGCTCTGCCTCTTCCGGGGTCTTCACCCAGGTTGCCTCATTACCCCAGGAGCCTTCCAGGTGAGCCGCGTTGTAGGTGGGCTTCGTCTCGTCACCCACAGCAATCAGCTTGGAAATGTTCATACGCACCACGAGGCGGCCGATGCGGTCGTGCTCCTCCACGGAGGCGTCACCGAGCTCCAGCATGGCACCCAGAACAGCCCAGGTGCGGTGCGGCTGACCGGTCGCCGGGTCAACGGTGCGGCCCAGCTGCGCCAGAGTGCGCAGTGCCGCTGCCATCGACTCGGGGTTCGCGTTGTATGCGTCGTTAATGACGGTCACGCCATCAGCACGGTCGGTGCGAGCCATACGCCACTTCGAAGCCGCCGCCGCCTTGTTGAGCGCGCGAGCGATTTTCTCACCCGAAATACCGCTGTTGTAGGCAATCGTCGCCGCAGCCAGCAGGTTGTGCACGTGGTGCTCACCGATCAGCTGCGAGGAGATCTCGTACTCGCTACCGTCGGGCAGGCGCAGAGTGAACTCGGGGCAACCAGCGTCGGTGGTGCGCAGGTTCAGCGCCGCCACGTAGCGTTCGTAGGGCTGACCGTTCGCGCCGGTCTTCTCACCCACGCCGAAGTAAGTAATGGGGGCAACCGAACGCGACGCCATGCGCAGCACGCGCTCATCGTCAGCGTTCAGAGCCAGGGAGCCGGTCGGCTGAACGCCCTCAGCCAGCTCACCCTTAGTACGCTCAATATTGTCCACGCCGCCGAACTCGCCAGCGTGCGCGGTACCAACCTTCAGGATTGCGCCGTGATCGGGGTGCGCAATATTCGCCAGGTACTCGATGTTGCCCACACGGTCCGCACCCATCTCAATGACCAGGTAGCGGGTGGACTCATCCGCACGGAAAACGGTCAGGGGCACGCCCACCTCACTGTTGTAGGAGCCGACCGGGGCAACGGTCGGGCCCTCCGGGGTGAAAATGGCGGCAAGAAGGTCCTTGGTGGTGGTCTTACCGGCAGAACCGGTAATACCGATAACGGTCAGCTCACCCTGAGCGCGCATCTGCTCAATGGAATAGCGCGCCAAATCGCCCATCGCCAGCACCACATCGGGCACCTGGATGCTCGGGTAGGGCACGCCCTGCTCGTCGAGTACTTCACGCTCGACCAGCGCCAGGGTCGCGCCCCTCTCAAACGCCATGGGGATGAACCTGTGACCGTCAGTGACCGCGCCAGGCTTCGCAACGAACAGGGTACCGGTCTGCACCTCACGGGAGTCGGTGGTGGCGAAGTCTGCGTACACCTGCTCCTCACGGCCCTCCAGGCCGATAGCGGTGCCGCCGGTTGCCTCAATAATCTGGGCGGCGCTGAGCTTAATCATTCTTCACCATACCTTCAGCGGTTTCAGAGTCACTTTCATCGAGCATGCGCTGGTAGTCAGGCAGAATCTCGAAACCGTGCGCACGCAGGGCACGGGCGGTTTCAACACGGTCGTCCAGGGCGATATCCACGCCGTCAACATCCTGTTCGGTTTCGTGGCCGCGGCCAGCAATCAGGATGGCGTCATGCTCGCCCGCCAGGGCAATTGCCGCATCAATAGCGGCGGCACGCGGAGAAATATTCAGGATCTGGGTGGCTCGGCGGTTCTCAGCCTTCTGCGCGCCCTCCTCAACGGCGGCACGAATCGGCTCGGGCGCCTCACCGTGCGGATCGTCATCAGTCACAATGACGATATCTGCGTACTGTGCCGCAATCGCACCCATAATCGGGCGCTTGAGCTGGTCACGTTCACCGGTCGCACCGAAAACAATCATGACCTTGCCGTCGCCGGGGCGGTCCATCGCCTCCAGGGCACGAGTCAGACCGTCAGGGTTGTGGGCAAAGTCCACAATCGCGTGCGGAGCCAAAGAAATCAGCTGCATACGACCCGGCACCACCGGAGTTAGAGCCGAACCGGACGCCAGCTCGGGCAGCAAGCGCTCACGCTCAGCGGAGTCAGTGTCCAGGTACGCCATGAGCGCCGCCAGTGCAGCATTCGAAACGTTAAAGTCAGCGGGCAGACCGGTGTAGCATTCAACGCTCTCACCGGCACCGTTAGCCACGTGGAAGCGGTGGCCCAGACCCTCACGCTGAACCTTCACCACAGCCCAGTCGCGGGCGCCAAACTCTGCGGGCACCTCAGCCAGACCGGCACCTCGAGCAGTCACCAGGCGGTGCACCTGCTGCGCGCCCATCTGCTCGCAAGCAGCGGAGAACATCTTCTCGCCCCACTCGTCATCAGCAGTAATCACAGCCAGCTCGGCGCGCTCAGGAGTGAACAGCTGAGCCTTCGAATCGAAATAATGCTCCATGGTGCCGTGCAGGTCTAGGTGATCCTGGGTCAGGTTCGTGAAGCCAGCAACCGCGTACTTCACGCCGTCCACACGGTGGTAATCAATCGCGTGCGAAGACACCTCCATCGCCGCGCAACGCACCTGATGCTGACCCATAATCGTCAGCAGAGAATGCACGTGAGGAGACTCCGGGGTGGTCATCTTCGAAGGAACCGACACACCATCAATCAGAATCTGAATAGTGCCAATCAGACCGGTCTTCACACCCAGGCCGGTGCGGAACACCGACTCCAGCATGTAGGTGGAGGTGGTCTTGCCGTTCGTACCGGTCACCGCGTAACGATGGGTAGCGGGGAACGACGCCGAACCATAAATCAGCGCCGCCAACGGACCGACATACTCGCGCAGGTTCTCAGTCACCAGCAGCGGCACCGGCGCCTCACCCAGCAGCTGCGCACCGGCAGCATCCGTCAAAATAGCGGAAGCACCAAGCTTCAACGCAGCCTCAGCAAACTGCGCACCGTGTACCTTCGCACCGGGCAGCGCCACATACAGATCCTGCGGGCGCACGCCTCGGGAGTCCATGCTGATACCGGTAACCTCAACAGATTCACCGGACTCAGAGCCCTGAACGCCGCTAGCCGGCTGGGAACTCACCTGAGCACCCAAGCCCTGCAGATATTCGCGAAGGTGCGCCAAACTCACCGGGCGCACAGAATTCGGGCGCAGAGTCTGAGCGTCGCCGCCCAGCAGGTTCTGGCCGGGTGCGTGAGATGCGGTATCCATCGTCCTTCTTTCCTCCCCGCTATCAGAAGCGGTGAGCTCTGTATGGTCAATGCGCTCAAGGCACACAGGGTCATTCAATATTCTACGGTCTTTAGGCTTCGACAGGTGTTCAGTACCGGCGCTTCTTCATCACGAATCAGCTACCGGGCGCCTCTCCCCCGCTCGCCTTTAGCTCGTCTTATTGGGGCTGTCCTCAGCAAAAAGCGGAATCAACTCCGGTTCACCGGTAGAACGAGGCACATTATAGGTGTGCAGAGTCTTCTCCATAATCTTGGAGAACTCAGCCGTCGTACCGTTCGTACCCACCGTACCCTCAGGACGCTGCATGGTCACCGCCACCAAGAACTGCGGGTTCTCAATCGGCGCCACACCAATAAAGGACGTCGTGTTGCCGTCATAGCCGCCCTTCTCACTCGGGGTTTCCGCAGTACCGGTCTTACCGCCCACACGGTAGCCAGTCACCTTCGCCGGACGGGCGTGGCCCTGCTCCACCACATTCTCCATGAGAGTCAGGCAGGAGGCGGCAGTCTGCTCGCTGACCATGCGTTCACCAGGCTCCACGGCACGCTTATGTTCGGTACCGTCCGCGTCAATGATCGCGTCCACAATGCGCGGCTTCAGACGAACACCCTTATTGCCCAGCGCCTGGAAAATCATGGCGGTCTGCAAAGGAGTCTGCGCAACACCCTGACCGAACAACACCGTGTACTGCTGACGGCCGTCCCAATCACGCCAATCAGCAATCAGGCCCTGCTCCTCACCGGTCAGCTCAATGCCGGTAAACTCGCCGACGCCGTACTTCTTCAACCAGTTGTAGCGCTCTTCCTTGCTGAGCTTCTGACCGACCAGCACCGTACCGGTGTTCATCGAGTCATGAATAATGCCCGAGAAAGTACGCCGCTGCGCCCCGTGCTCAAACGCATCCTTGAAAGTCTGGCCGTCAATCGTGAGGGTCGCGGGCACATCATACACGCTAGTCGGAGTCGTCAGGCCCTGCTCAATCAGTGCCGAAGAAGTCAGCATCTTCTCGGTCGAACCGGGCTCCACGTTCTGCGAAATAGCGCGCGGAGTCATGTCCGCCGCATCCTCAATAGTTGCCGCCCCCGGGTCCATCGTGGAGGAATCAGCGAGAGCCAAAATGGAGCCGTCACGCACATCCATAACAATGGCGGTACACCATTCAGCCTTCAGCTCCTCGGCGCGAGCACGTACCACCTGCTGCGCAAAATACTGCACATCACGGTTAATGGTTAGGCGAATATTCTTACCGTCCACCGCCAGGCGCTGCTCTTCCTTCGCTACGGGGATACGCACGCCATCAGCGCTAATCTCGTAGGTGCGCTCACCGGGGGTACCGGCAAGCTCCTTCTCAAAGACACGCTCAATGCCCACGGAGTAGTTACGGGACACCGTACCGCCCGTACCGTTGCCGTCTGCCTCTTCAACAATGTTGTACTTACCGACCACGGAACCGCCCACACTACCGTTGGGGTACAGGCGCTGAGAGAACGCCTCACCGTAGATGAAGGGCGCACCCAGGGCATCAATCTTATTGAAAATTTCCGGGGTGATATTTGCTTTGATCACCGAGTACTTTGAGGTGCCGTCCAGCTTGGACTTGATGAACTCGTCGGTAATGCCCGGGTCAACGGTCTTGAGAATATCGACCATCTCGTACACCAGCTGGTTGGGGGTGACCTCAACCTTCTGGGTGCGATCCTCGTTGTAGCGTTTGAAGGTCGCCACGGCGCTCTGGTCAGCAGTCAGGTTATAACGCTGCACAGTACGCGCCATGACGTTGCCGTTGATATCGAGAATCTGACCGCGCACAGCAGGCAGCACCTGGGAGCGCAAACGCTTCTGACGGGACGCATTCGCCACCGCACCGGGATCAAAGCCCTGGCGGATAAACAGATTCGCACCAATGACGCCCAGAGCACAGGTGGCAGCGGCGCCGGCGACAAAGCCACGGCGGGTCAGGTCCGGCTGACCGGATGCCGATTCGTTCGCGTTCTTACGCGCGTCGGAGCTCATGCGGTGGTCCTTTCGCTGGTCTGGTCTATCGGTGATGCTACGCATCCTGTGGTCAATGTTGTTTATCGTGCGGGCTGGCTTGCCGCGGGGCTAGCGGCAGGGCTGGACTGCTGAGCGGCGCTCGGGGCGGCGGATGCAGCCGGGCTGGCAGGTGCGCTATTCGCCGGTGCAGGGTTAGCCTGCTGAGCTGAGTTAGTCTGCTGAGCCGGGTTAGCCTGCTGATTAGGGCTTGCCGAGGCGCTTGCAGGTGCCTTAGCCGCCGCGCCCGCCTGGCCGTGGCGCTGCTGAACGGACTTGTCCGCATCCACAATGCCCTTGGCGTAGCTTTCGTTCGAACCAGCCGCCGGCGGGGCAATCAGGTTCTCCTGCTTGCTTCCCTCAACGCCGGTCGGGCTTGCCACCGGGGCGGGGGTGCCCTCAATCGTGGAGGACTGCAGGTTCAGGGTCGCCTGCGAAGAGCTCACAAACATGCCCAGGGTGCTTGCACGAACTGCCAAATCCTGCGGGGCTTCCTTGAAGCCAATCTCCTGCTGCAGCGCCTGGTTCTCCTGCACGAGCTGCTGCTCCTGCGCACGCAAATCCACCATGTCGTACTGGCGGGTCACGATCAGCACATTCAACAGCAGGATAAAGACCAGGGTCAGCGGGATTGCCGCGAAGACAGCGAGCATGGTGGGCGGGCTGAGCTTACGAGCTCGGCGGCGCACCGTCGAGAGCGGGTGACGCGACTTCGGCTTCTCCTCGCGGGCCTCTTCTGTGCGAGCTGCCGTACGAACGCTCGAGGGCACGCGGCTCGCGTTCGTCGAGGTGCGCTTACCGCCGTGCGAAGCAGCAGTACTGGCGGGGCGGACCACAGGCTGGGCTGCGGTGACCGGCTCCAGACGCGCGGTACGGGTACGACCGGAGTGGGCGCGAGTGGAGGCGCG
>ERZ773027.1000-NODE-1000-length-16194-cov-6.667823_pt1 | contig 16194 bp, 13 predicted proteins | sample MGYA00511032_ERZ773027 | MGnify/ENA primary metagenome ERZ773027 (study PRJEB29015, sample SAMEA2738138) | human oral metagenome | biome: human oral; feature: human-associated habitat; material: saliva | place: China | collected 2190 ... | reverse complement strand
ACAGAAATAGGAAACATAAACCTACTGACAAAATAATGAGGCCAATTACCTTAGTAATATTATCCATTTTATCCTCCCCAAATCTCTGTATATGCTACATGTGAGCATTCAATACCTTTTTTTATTTCCAAATTAAAGAATTTAAATATTGGTAACTCAATAGTGTATCTAGCTACAATTGCAACACCGCCTGTTAATCCAGATTCTTTACCATCAAAGAAAATATCTGAACCAGATGTATCCAAATTTTTTATATGGTACATTTGCATAAAAGTATTAGCATCCATTACAGCAGTTTTTAGATTAAGTTTAATTAACTGTGTAGCTAGTGCATCTCCAGCAGCATTATATAAATATCCGCTACCACTATCATTTTTTAAACTGCCCAACAAATCAGCCGCTTGGCCACTAATTTTCCCTAAAGTAGTAGAATCCCCATTCAGTAGTTCTGATATTTTTTTCAATCCATCAACAACTTTATCGTTTGATAAAGTATTAGCAACCTTTGAAGTATATCCATCTTTTCCACTGAATACTTCTGTAAACTTAGTAGCATACAGAATATGTGAATACTCAGATATTTCTTTAGCAGAAATATCTGCAGCAATCGCTACTCTTTCTTGGGTATATGCTATACGAATAACAGAAAGGATAGCATATATTGATAACATAAAAATCATAAGTGAAATACTTGCTTCAATAATTACCGTACCTTTTCTACTATTTTTTTTCATCTCACTGCCATCCTTTCTCTTGAATTTGATATTATCAGTTTATTCGGTTACAACTTTAAGACCTAGACTATTCGCTACTTCTTCTGCTTTTGACCCCTTAGGTGTATGAATTTCTACATTCTTATTTGAATTTTCTGGGAAGTAGAATACGTCTGTTATTTCAGTTACACTTGCCGGGATTTTAATATATTTGATAACTACATTATGAGAAAATGTTAATTTTCCGATTGATTTAAGACCTTCTGGAAACTCAACAAATTCTAATTTACTACATCCATTAAATGCTAAGTCATCAATCTTTTCTAATGAAGTTCCCAAATAAACAAACTTCATTGCCTTATCCACTGTAAACGCAGATTTTGAAATAACCCTTACGGTATCAGGTAATACAACCGCTTCACAGTTTTGCATGTTAGCTAATCCTCTTTCGCCGATAGCTAATACTGGTTTACCATTAATCTCTTTAGGTACTACAACTACTTTTTCTTCAGAAGAACATCCTTCGATTACGATACCTTCATTCCAATCGTTATAACTGAAATATTTCTTATCCGTTTCAGGGAAGTCTTTAAAATTCTTCTCAGTTACTTCAGAACTGTTTTTTGTAGTTGTTGTGTTATTTTCAGTTTCCTTTGTTTCTGTTGTTGAAGTGTCTTGTTTTGGTTCCTTAGGTCCACATCCTACTAAACCTACAAGCATGATTCCTGCACATAATCCTGTTAATAATTTCTTGTTCATAATATTCCCCTTTAGTCATTTACTACTTTTAGTCCAATACTATTAGCTACTTCTTCTGCTTTAGAACCTTTTGGTGTATGAATTTCTACATCTAAATTAGATGTTGTTCTTCCATAGAAAGCCGCTGTAATTTCTGTGACACTTTCAGGAATTGTGATAGATTTAAGTGATGATGAATACGAAAACACCAAATCACCTATTGACTTTGTACCCTTCGGAAATGAGACTAACTCCAATGAACTAGCACCAAGAAAAACATGATCATCTACCGTTTCCACTCCGGTTCCAAGATCAATATATTTCAACTCTTTATCATTCACAAAAGCAGATTCGCCTAAATATCTTACTGTATCCGGTAAAACAATTGCCTCGCAATTCTTCAAATTTGCCATGCCACGTTGGCCTATTGCAATGACAGGTTTGCCCTTAATTGTCTTTGGTACACGAACAACCTTGTCATCAGAAGTACAACTATATATTGCGTAGCCTTCCTGCCACTCTTCATATGTGAAGTACTTTTCGTCTGTTTCTGGGAAGTCTTTAAAATTCTTCTCAGTTACTTCAGAACTGTTTGTTGTAGTTGTTGTGTTATTTTCAGTTTCCTTTGTTTCTGTAGTTGAAGTACTTGTTGTAGTATCTTGTTTTGGTTCTTTAGGTCCGCAGCCTACTAAACCTACAAGCATGATTCCTGCACATAAGCCCGATAATAATTTCTTTTTCATACTATTCCCCTTTAGTCATTTACTACTTTGAGTTCTAAACTATTCGCAGCTTCTTCTGCTTTTGATCCTTTTGGTGTATGAATTTCTACATTCTTATTTGAATTTTCCGGGAAGTAGAATAAGTCTGTTATTTCAGTTACACTTTCAGGTATTGTGATCGATTTGATTGATGGTGTGTCTGAAAATACCAATTCACCAATTGATTTTGTTCCTTCCGGAAATACAACAGACTCTAGAGAACTTGCTCCTAAAAATGCGTGATCATCTACAGTTTCTAAAGATGTTCCTAAATAAATGTACTTCAATGCTTTATCTCGACCAAAAGATGACTCTCCAACATATCTTACTGTATCTGGTAAGACGATTGCCTCACATTTTTCAAGATTTGCCATACCACGCTGTGCAATCGCAATGACTGGTTTTCCATTAATGGTTTTTGGTACACGAACAACCTTATCGTCAGAAGTACAACTATAGATAGCATATCCTTCTTGCCACTCTTCATAAGTGAAGTACTTTTCATCTGTCTCTGGGAAGTCTTTGAAATTCTTTTCAGTTACTTCAGAGTTGTTTGTTGTAGTTGTTGTATTATTTTCTGTTTCCTTTGTTTCGTTTGTAGATGTACTTGTTGTAGTGTCTTGTTTTGGTTCTTTAGGTCCACATCCTACTAAACCTGCTAGCATTAGTCCAGCACATAATCCTGATAATAATTTCTTGTTCATACTATTCCCTTTAGTCATTTACTACTTTAAGTCCCATTGTTTTAGCTACTTCTTCTGCTTTTGATCCCTTAGGTGTATGAATCTCTACATCTGGGTTACAGTTATCCGCAAAATAGAATAAATCTGTAATTTCGGTTACACTTGCTGGAATTGTAATTGTTTTTAATGAACGACCATAAAAGAAGATTTGACCTTCAATAGTCTCTGTCCCTTCTGGGAATGTGATAGATTCTAAAGAACTACAGCCATTAAACGCATCATCACTCACTTTCTTTAGCCCAGTACCCAGATGAATATATTTTAATTTCATATCAGCTACAAATGCAGATTCTCCAAGCAAGCGAACACTATCTGGCAAAACGATTGCTTCACAGTTTTGCATATTACCTAGTCCTCTTTCGCCGATAGCTAATACTGGTTTACCATTAATCTCTTTAGGTACTACAACTACTTTTTCTTCAGAAGAACATCCTTCGATTACGATACCTTCATTCCAATCGTTATAACTGAAATATTTCTTATCCGTTTCAGGGAAGTCTTTAAAATTCTTCTCAGTTACTTCAGAACTGTTTTTTGTAGTTGTTGTGTTATTTTCAGTTTCCTTTGTTTCTGTTGTTGAAGTGTCTTGTTTTGGTTCCTTAGGTCCACATCCTACTAAACCTACAAGCATGATTCCTGCACATAATCCTGTTAATAATTTCTTGTTCATAATATTCCCCTTTAGTCATTTACTACTTTTAGTCCAATACTATTAGCTACTTCTTCTGCTTTAGAACCTTTTGGTGTATGAATTTCTACATCTAAATTAGATGTTGTTCTTCCATAGAAAGCCGCTGTAATTTCTGTGACACTTTCAGGAATTGTGATAGATTTAAGTGATGATGAATACGAAAACACCAAATCACCTATTGACTTTGTACCCTTCGGAAATGAGACTAACTCCAATGAACTAGCACCAAGAAAAACATGATCATCTACCGTTTCCACTCCGGTTCCAAGATCAATATATTTCAACTCTTTATCATTCACAAAAGCAGATTCGCCTAAATATCTTACTGTATCCGGTAAAACAATTGCCTCGCAATTCTTCAAATTTGCCATGCCACGTTGGCCTATTGCAATGACAGGTTTGCCCTTAATTGTCTTTGGTACACGAACAACCTTGTCATCAGAAGTACAACTATATATTGCGTAGCCTTCCTGCCACTCTTCATATGTGAAGTACTTTTCGTCTGTTTCTGGGAAGTCTTTAAAATTCTTCTCAGTTACTTCAGAACTGTTTGTTGTAGTTGTTGTGTTATTTTCAGTTTCCTTTGTTTCTGTAGTTGAAGTACTTGTTGTAGTATCTTGTTTTGGTTCTTTAGGTCCGCAGCCTACTAAACCTACAAGCATGATTCCTGCACATAAGCCCGATAATAATTTCTTTTTCATACTATTCCCCTTTAGTCATTTACTACTTTGAGTTCTAAACTATTCGCAGCTTCTTCTGCTTTTGATCCTTTTGGTGTATGAATTTCTACATTCTTATTTGAATTTTCCGGGAAGTAGAATAAGTCTGTTATTTCAGTTACACTTTCAGGTATTGTGATCGATTTGATTGATGGTGTGTCTGAAAATACCAATTCACCAATTGATTTTGTTCCTTCCGGAAATACAACAGACTCTAGAGAACTTGCTCCTAAAAATGCGTGATCATCTACAGTTTCTAAAGATGTTCCTAAATAAATGTACTTCAATGCTTTATCTCGACCAAAAGATGACTCTCCAACATATCTTACTGTATCTGGTAAGACGATTGCCTCACATTTTTCAAGATTTGCCATACCACGCTGTGCAATCGCAATGACTGGTTTTCCATTAATGGTTTTTGGTACACGAACAACCTTATCGTCAGAAGTACAACTATAGATAGCATATCCTTCTTGCCACTCTTCATAAGTGAAGTACTTTTCATCTGTCTCTGGGAAGTCTTTGAAATTCTTTTCAGTTACTTCAGAGTTGTTTGTTGTAGTTGTTGTATTATTTTCTGTTTCCTTTGTTTCGTTTGTAGATGTACTTGTTGTAGTGTCTTGTTTTGGTTCCTTAGGTCCACAGCCTACTAAACCCACAAGCATGATTCCTGCAAATAATCCTGTTAATAATTTCTTGTTCATAATTTTCTCCTCTTTGTTTATGAATAACCCTTAACTTGTTTTATAGTAAATTCTGCCCATTTCGTTGTTTTTATAACATCCTTAGCGCTACGTCCATTAGCATCAAATGACTGTATTATAGGTATAGTAAGCATTAATGGTTCTACCTTAACTTGCCCTTGCAGTTGATAATACATTATACAATTATCTAGTTTCCATTCACCTCCCTTTCGAAGTTGCATATTTCCCTCAACCAATTTTCCAATTCTGTTTAGAAGTGTTGTATACATTGAATTATCAATTGATTGATACACAAGAAAAGCATACATATAGTCGGAATAGAATAATCCTTTTGAGTCTTCAGGATTATACTTACTATCTGACTTGCTGTTATCTCCAAGACTACCAGTAGATTCTTCACTTGATGTATCTTGATTAAATGCATATTTCCATTGTTTATAACTAATCTTATAAAATGTTACTGGTAATCCTTTTTTTATGACCTCTAGATCATTTGCACTTTCCATTGTGGCAAGAGCTAGAATTAAGATAGTTTTTGTAAGTGGTGCAGGAACTATTCCTTGTGTTATTCCTTGAATTGCATCTGCAACTGTTTCGATTCCAAGTGCAGTAAAATTGTTTTTATCATCACCATATCTCCAAAAATTAATAAATCCAGATAGTATATTACTTGCAAAACGAATTTTAAATATATCCCCAAATGATGCTTCTAGGTTTTCTTTAAGAGTAGCCTTACCATATAGACAGTACTCCACTTCACCTAAGTAAAGCGCGTTATTTTTGTTAGATATTAACTGATTTGTTAGCGAGATGTTATCAGTAAAATGTGTAGGATCTAATTCACCAAATTTATCTTTATACGTATTTTTCAGTTCATCCCACTTATCAGCATGCGCCATTGTATTATTATTCGCAGCTGCATCTCTCTTATACCACGCCTCATTACTATATGTTGCATGAGAGAACATGTCCATAATATATTCTATTACAAATAATCTATCTCTAGCATCTGCTGCAATTTCAGTAATATCTCCGTTAGCTATTTTCCCAATTAACTCAGAAAGTTGTTTTAATTGAGATAAAATGCTTCCTCCTCCGGAAACCTCTGGCAAGGAACCTGTACCAGGATAAACTAAATATGAGTCATATTTTAAAGCACTCTTTTTTTGCTCTTCTCCTTGTTTGCTAAAACCTTCATTCTGTTTCTGATATTTATCAACGTCTTTTTCAAGTTGGTCAATATTTTTGAAATGTTTTTGCAATTCCTTATATAACGGAGGAATATGATCTGTTGGATTAATATTTTCTAAATCCGGATCATTTCCAGATACTGTCCGAGATATATCACGTTTTTTATACAACTCATCTTTAGAAGGCTTTACAAGCTGTTCATTAAATTGTGCAGCATATTGTTTGCCATCTGAAATAGACATCGTAATTTTTGTTGTATCACTACCAACCTTTCCCTTTGTAATCGAAATGAATTCCTCTCCAGAAGATACATCCGCTAGTTTTTTATCACCATACATTTGTTTCTCAAGGGCTTCCTTAGCAGCTTCTAATAGTTTTCGTGAATTTTGTAGTCTTTGCTTTAATTCATTTAGCGATTCTAGCGTTATGCTTTTCTCAAGTTGTGAAATTTTATTTTCGACAGTTTCTGTATCATTTTTATTCGCTTCAATTTCGCCTAACTCCACCAAATCTTTTTCACCATGTTCATTACCACGGATACTGTTAGCTTCCTTACTCCATTTATTCTTAGTATTAACATAATTATCAATGAGTTCTCGTAACTTTTGTATTGGTTTTAATTTCTTTGTATTACCATCAATCTCAATCTTTCCACCATCAATAACTACATCTATATACGTAATCATAGTTGAAAGGTAATCAATTTCTTTAGCATACCTTTCACTAACTTTTTTCGTGAACTCTTCAAGTGTTGCTTCACCACCCATAAATTCTGAAGTGAATGTATAATTTCTACCAATAATCTTATCTACAACACCCGGATTATATACGAGATTATTATATTTTGATGTTGCTAACTGGTACGTCGAAGTATTATCAGAAGATAATGAGCGTAATAATTTGTTTGCTGCCCCTTTTTTCTTTTTTACCTCATCTTGCCAGTCTCTGTATTCGGGGTCATGCTCAATCTTCTCTCCATCATGTAGTGAAAATTGGTGTATCACCTCCAATTTTTTTGTTACTTCTACTAAATCTTTTACTTGAGACTCTAATTTATCATCCAGAGTCGTTCCATTTTCAGTTAATGCCCGTTGTGCTTCAATTGCATAAATTGCTTCGTTAATATCGCCATTGCTAGGTAATTTTTTATTTAATTCTCCCAATCTCTGACTTATCTTATCTGTTGTTTCAGAAAGCGCATCATAGGCTTTTTTATACTCATCCATTATTTGGTCATAATCACTTTGTGTAATGTAATATTTTCCATCCTCCTCAGATGTTATAGAGTCTTTTACTGCTTTTTTCTCACTATCTCCCTTGATGTCATAATCTGTATTCGGTCTTAGTTTCAGAGCCTTTACACCATCTGTCGCAACATAACGGAGAGTAGCTAACTCATTTGCTTTTTTGAAATCATTCCAAATCTTATTAACATCTGATTCTAAAGACTCAAAATGCGTTGCAAGTTCATGAGTAGGAGTTTCAATCAGTTCCTCGTAAGCCACAGCTATTTGCTGATATTTGTATAATACAAAATATGTATTGAAAATAGCTTCCATCAATTCACCCTCAGCTTTTGCGTACTCTTGTTTCGCATTCGCTGTTGGTTCATATTCTTCCGCTTCTTCAACTTCTTTTGTTTGATTACTAAAAACATTGAATCTATCCAATAATTTTTCAACTATTACAGGTATACCACGGTATTTCATAAATTCTACAATCTGATCTTCAATCAAAACCGGGTTGGTTAATTTTCCATTTTCAGCTGCTGTAATTGTAGGTTCTTCAGATAATGACATCTGCAGGAAATTAGATGTCTTCCCTTTTTCTCCTTGAAATAGATTTCTTATAGCATCAATAAATAAACCTGTCTGTGCATCATCAACACCATTCTGTTTGAGCATAGCAGAAAAATATTTCTCAGCCTTTTTCATAAATTCTTCTGGAGATTGTACAGATGCCATCATGCCATAGAACTCTTTTAGGTCTGGATCATAATGTGCAAGGACGGTATTTAACGAAAGATCGGCAGCCGATACAGCCTGCGCCTTTGCCAGTTCCACTCTACTTAAATCTGTAAATACACTAGCAAACACTAGACACGGTACCAAGATAACTGTTAAAAAGACTGTAATAGCTCCTTTTCTTAATCCATCTTTTTTCTTTTTCTGAAATATCTTCATATGTTCACCGTTTAATTTATAAATTTCCCTATCTTTTCTGCTACATCTTTAATTTTGCCAAAAAAACCGGACATTCCTTCAGAACGCTCTACAATATCAGTAAACATTGACATATTTCTGACAAATTCTGCCGGATCTCCTACAAGAATTGTATATTCATCATAATAATGAACTTTCAATGTTTTGTTTGAGAATGGATATTTGATTGGCATTGGAATGTTGTAATCATAACTAACTTTGATTTGTGACATAATAATTGAACTTTCATAAGCCACATCCGGATTAATTGCATCAGGAGCGATACTCTTGATAATGGAATATTCTTTGATTTTACTAATTCTACTAATCAATAAGTCTTCCATCTCTTGTGCCACTTCGCTTCCGTGTCCAGAAAGGATATGTCTATATGGCTTAATGGCTGCCTTATTTCCGATCTCTGATGGAATACCACCATCTTTAAGTATCTTTACCTGCATTGGATTTTCTGCAGCAGATGCTGCATCAATCGCAGCATGCACAATCTCAAACTGTATACGTGAATGAATGTAATATATATTTCCCAGCACTATCATCATAAAGACCACAATAAAGACAATAGGAAATACAATTGTAGCCTCTACAAGAGACATAGATCCCTTTTCGGATTTTAATGTTTTGTACATCGAAATTCCCCCTTCTAAGTGCTGCTAAACTCTATAGAAGCCCGCCTGTGTTTAGACGGGCATGTGTAAAGCAGTTTTACTGAACAGCTTCTTGAGCTTTTTGGTTCATTGTATCGAATAATCTATCTAACAACTCACCAATTTGTTTTCTAAATAACGCTGCTAATACCAGAGCGATTGCAATCAAAACAACGATTACAACTAAGTCAACAGCACCCTTCTCTTCTTTCATAAAAGAGTCAAATGCGTTTTTAGCTCTGATTAAAGTAACATTAATCAAATCCATCATGTCTTCTTTCTCCTTTCATTAGACTCACAATCCAATATTGCTGAAAATCGGTACCACTACCATTATTAATATTGCAATGAATATCAATAGCATTGGCAACAGCAATTTACTATTTGCAGCTTCGCCTTTACGACGAAGATACTGCTGTTTTAATTTCCATTGTTCTTTACTCTGTTGGATTAACATCATTGTTAAATCTTTATTACCCTTTGTTAAACCCTGAACAATGGTGGAGATAAACTTTTTTACCTCCTGTACCATGGAGCGTTGTCCGAACTCATATAAAGCATCTACTTCCGGTATGCCGTTATTCATGTTATCAACACTAATCTTCATTTCTCCGTAAAGGACACCCTCATTAGAGTTTGCTACCTTTTCCCAAGCTTCATGAAGCGTCATACCTGCGTTAACTAGTAACGCCAGCTTTGATATAACTTCGGTAAATTCATCCAGCATCTCATCCGAGCGCTTCTGGATTTTTTCTTTCATTACCGTTCCATAGTAGTAGAATGCTACACCGCCTATAACCATGCACAATAAGAACATGGATAAACTTCTAGTAAAGCAATATAGCGGCATCGCGAATGTCATTAGCGTCAACATCATTGTAAAACGCTGTGCATATGACACTCTCAAGTAGTAATCAATATATTTCTCGCCATATAAAATTGCGATCTGTTTTCTAGCTTCTCTATCTTCCTTGCGACGGAAGTCTAGCCCCAACATATTTACCAATGCATATCCCACAAAATACAATTCATGCATTGGATAATCTTCATCTCCTAAAGTTGCAAATAACGCTGCATCTTTCTTCCCCTTGAAATAAAGATAAATATAGAACAGAAGAAATAGGATGCCTATCGCAATGACTACAATATCAGTTATTGTAAAAAACCCCATATTCCCTCCATCATTAAATCTTAATATCTACAATCTTCTTCGCCATCAAGTATGCTACGATAACAATCGCAATTCCGACAATCTCTGATACAAGACCAGTAACAGAAGCGTAGTTATTCGCAAAGTCTGTACTTGTAAGCTTCATAACAATAATCATTGCTAATGGAAGTACAAGCATCATATTTAACTCGATCTTTGTACCAGCGTACATTGTGATAATATCTTCTCGAACCGTAATCTTGTCACTAATGACATCGTAAGTATTACGAATAACTTCTTTGATGTTACCACCCTTGCGGTAACAGATTTCAAATACATTCGTAAAATCCGCAATATCATCAATACCACTTCGATCAGCGAAATCTTTTAGTAATTCTTCTAATGTAATACCATTGATCAGACCTGTATTAATCACTTCTAATTCATTCATGATCATCGCACCAGATTCGTATTGATTCCCCAAATCGTCATACGAACTCTTAAATGCATCCGTTACGTTTTTACCGGCATTTAGCGAAGTTGTTAATGCTTCGAGCATATCTCTAAATTGTAAAGTCAATTGACGTTTACGATTTTCACAGAGCTGCTTTGTACGAATTGGCAAGTAGAAGCGAGCTGCCAATGCACCAAACACAACAAATAACAGAATATCAACAATCAATGTTAGTTTTGTTGCTACACCAAATTCATCTTTAAACTGGCCACCAAAGAAGGCATAGCCTGCAAGGCCACCTACTACAAACCCAAGTAATGTATACAGAATCATTTCCTTCTTTGTCATGTAATAAACTTTATAATTTAATGTCTGTATGTTTGTCTTTGAGCGATAGTACTGTGGTTCCTTCTCGACAGCAGGCTTCTTTACTTTTGCCTTTGGCTGTTCTTTTGGTTTCTCTTCTTTTTTCTTAAAGTTAAACAGCGGTTTCATCATCTACCTCCAATAAAGCAGGCAGTTTTATTCCGGCCAGCTGGAACTTCTTAGTCTTAACAAATTTATTCTTAGTACGTTTTAGTTCACCAACAACATGTTCAGCAGAAGTTCCTTCGCCTTCTACGAATGTGAAGATTGGGTTTAACATATATTCCCCATTTGCATTTACACCTAAAACCTCTGTAATTTCCATTGTCTTACGAGAATGATCGCGTAAACGGGATAGGTGAATCACAATATCCAATGCACTACCAATCTGCTGACGAATTGCCATTAATGGTAACCCTTCCGCACCTTGTAGTACCATGGTTTCCAAACGGTTCATCATATCGAAAGTAGAGTTAGCGTGACCTGTAGATAAACTTCCATCATGTCCAGTATTCATCGCCTGTAACATGTCCAGTGCTTCTCCACCACGAACCTCACCTACGATGATTCTATCTGGTCTCATACGCAAACTAGATTTAATCAAGTCTCTGATGTTTACTTCACCAGCACCAGATGAGTTAGCGTTTCTTGTTTCTAGACTAACTAAGTTCTGTACACCTTCAATCTGCAATTCCGCAGAGTCTTCGATTGTAATAATACGTTCATCTTTTGGAATGAAGTTAGATAGAGCGTTCAAGAATGTTGTCTTACCTGAACCTGTACCACCACATACAAAGATGTTATAACGTGCTTGAATCAATAACTCTAATAAACTTGCAATTCCTTCGTTCAACGAACCATATTCAATCAATTTCTTCATTGTCATCGGTTCTTTTGAGAACTTACGAATTGTTACGATAGATCCATTTAATGAAATTGGAGGTAACACAACGTTTACACGTGAACCATTTGGTAAACGTGTATCAACAATAGGGTTCGCCTCTGTAACTTCACGACCTGCTTGTGCAACGATACGCTGAATAACGTCACGTAGTTTACGTTCGCTTTCAAAGGTGCGTTCAATCTTTCTTACCTTACCGGCTTCTTCGACGAAAATATTCTTTGGTCCGTTAATCATGACTTCAGTAATGTTGTCATCTGTCATGATGGAATCCAACAAACCAAATCCACGGATAGAAGAATAAATTTGTTCCGCGATCGCTACTCGTTGTTCGATAGAAACATATACGTTCGCTAGTCTGATTTCTACTAGATTTTCAATCTTTTCGCGCAGTTCATTATCTGATAATTCCTTTAAAGGGAAATTATTCATTACTTCATTTTTTAATCGCTCGACAAACTGTTCAAGTTCTTCCGCTCTCATATTCCCGTTATCCCCCAATCATTATTTATAGAATGTGATCAAATACATCTAACTTAGATACCCAAGAAACAACTTGTGCTCTATGATCACCTTTCACCTTGTTGATATAACCAACAACCTGTACATCATTCATTTCAGCAGCGTTAGACTGGCTTCCAAACTTGGAGTAAAGAACCTTTGTCTTACGCATGAGATGCTCAACTTTGTTATCACTGATATTTTGTAATTCAAATAACTTATTCTGTAGTTTATTTCTGCCGATTTCAGTTCCATCCGCAACCATCACTACACAATCAGCCAATTCAAATAATGTATCTCTAATTTCATCAGAGCATACATCTGTATCTACGATTACACGGTCATAATTCCCCGAATTACAAATGACGTGTAATAGTGTCTTAACATCTTCAGACTTCATTTCATTAAAATCCATGATCGTCTTAAATGGAGCATAATACGCAACACCCTTATCATTGGATACATATGCCTCTAACTTTAGACTTAAATTTGCACGATTACTCTTAATCGCATACAACACTTCTGAAAGTGTTGTGTTTGAATCCTGTGCAAGTACATCTTTTGTATAACCATTCTTCTCTAAATCTAAATAGAAAACTTTATGTCCCTGTTCAGCCATGTGTAGCGCAGATCCAATCGCAGCTGTGGAAGTACCTAAACCGCCGCTCGCTCCATGGAATAAAATAATAGGACTTTGAGAGCCTGACAAACTATATGAAACCTTTGTATCAAGTTCAGCACATAAGCTCTTAACTTCTTTGCAGATGAGATCGACACGTTGGTATTTACATACTGCAGGGAATCCACTCACCTCAGTAATGTCTAATGATTCTGTCAAACACGCAACCTGTGTATTCTCTCTTCTTAAATCATCCCCTAAGAATTCTTCGTTTACTAAAACGACATCCATTCTTTGATTCTTGAAAATTTCAATAAATGCATCACGCTTTGAGAATGTGTATATCTCAATTTCATTTGGATACTTCTTATTAAACACAGAAGAGATTTTACTTAAATACTTCTCATCCGTATCAACCATTGCTAACTTGATCTTCATAAGTTCGCCTCCCTTATCTATTTATTTTAATGCAAATTTATATATGATTCAAAGTCAATTTTGATATCCTGTTGTAATTTTTTACATAAATTTAATTTGTTGTATTACACAATTTATTAACAGTTAAATTTCAGCCCATCAATACTAGCTTTTTGGCATTATCAAATGTTTTCAATCAGTTTTCATTTATTACAGTTTCCAAAACTAATTTAATTAATATTTTATTAAGTACCCCCAAAGTAATGAATTTATACTCTAAAAATCACAATAACAATACAGTCTTTATGAAGCTTTTATATTCACTCACATTTATAGACTCCTAATATATTATTTGTGATTTTTAGTGACAGTTTCCAAATACTGAATCAAATTTATAAACTATGTACTCCCTAAATTATATTCTAATGATAATTCAGACATGTACACACATGCATCATCTTGTATACATGCAATCATATAATTGCTTATTCTTTCGTAAATAACACTTCTTTGCATACTTTAAAGAAGTTTGGCTTATTGCCATAGTTCAATGTTCCCCAACGATAGATACGAATAGATAGTCTTGCAAATAAGTAGATAAATATCACTGTCAATACGGTTGAACCTATTACTTCATATACTGCAACCGTTGTAATTGCATTACGTATCGGCATTACCATAACCGAGAAGAATGGAATCCATGAAGAAATCTTCAGAATAATTGAATCTCCACCTTGTAAAGCAGACATCGCAATCATATAACTAGCGGCAAACAGGAATATAACTGGACTTACCGCATTGTTTACATCTTCCATTCTGGATACTACAGATCCTAAAGCCGCAAAGATAAACATATACAGTAGTAAGCCAAGAATGAAGTAGAACACATACATTCCTAACATGGATAGATCTAGCATCTTCTTTGTCATCATCAAAATATCCATTGGATACATATTTCTGAAGATAAAATAGGATATCCCCGCAAAACTTGCGATAACAAGCATCTGTATGACAGAAGCACATGTAATTGCTAATACCTTTCCGATAATCAGATTCTTTGGATTCGTCGTTGTAATCAACAATTCCATTGTTCGGCTATCTTTTTCTCTTGCGACTGCTGTAGCAACGATAGAACCGAACATTAAGATTACAGAGTATAGCGTGATAATATAAATAAATGCAAGCAGGAACTGTGTTGATGTATCGCGGCCAAGTACCTCTTCCTCAGCATTAATTTCAACATTATTCATGGATTGATACTCGTTATAACTGATACCCTTCTCACTAAACTTTTGTGCGATTAAATGATCTCTTAATACAGAGTTTAGTGCTTGATCCATACCACTAACAAACCCTTTATCATGGAAGTAAGTCTTGTAGTGGTCATAATCATAGATTGCGTAACCTTTTGTTTCTTTGCCACTCTTTACCGCTTCTTTTAAAGCATCTTCAGTCGGATATAAACTTGACTCTTCAATACGAAGTTCTTTAACGATTTCTTCGTTAGGAACGTAATAACCACCCGGAACATATTCGTTCAGATATGAAGCACCCTCAGAACTCTCAAATTCCGTTTGCTTTTTAAATTGATTTAGAATCGCTGGAGCTGCTGCGCCACCAAAGGCAACTATCGCTAAGATAATTGTAGAAACAATCACAACTCTTTTTTTAATCTGTTGGAAAAATTCAAATTCGAATACAGTTCTAAAGTTACGCATTTGCTTCACCTCCTACCTTGTTTACAAAGATGTCTTGTAAACTAGGGCGATATTGTCCGAATGAAATAATTTCATGTACATGATTTAGTAATTCTTGCAAAATTTCATTTGAAGTATGTTGGGCATCCTTTGTAATCAGATACTCATCATTAACTTTTTGGAAATCCAGTCCAAATTTATTTCGTAAAATATCTTCTACAGTAATAGCGTCTTCAGAATGAACGCGAAGTACTAACTTATCTTCACCTTCTTTTCTCTTAATCTCTTCTAAATCGCCACTAATGATGATATTACCCTGATCAATGAGAGTAATTTCGTCACACATTTCTTCTACATATGCCATTTGGTGAGATGAGAAGATAACGAGTTTCCCTTTTGAAACTGCTTCTTTAATCGCATCTTTAAAGATTTGAGCATTAACAGGATCTAGCCCAGAGAAAGGCTCGTCAAGAATGATAATATCTGGATCATTGATAAACGCCTGCGCAATCTGAATCTTCTGTTGATTACCTTTGGATAATGTTTCTAACTTCTTATTTGTATAATCTTTTAGTCCAAAGTAATCAATCCAGTATTCAGCTTCTTCAGCAGCCTTTTTATTATCTGCCCCTTTTAGCTTCGCAAAGTATGCTAATTGATCTTTCAAAGATACCTTCGCATACATTCCACGTTCCTCTGGCAGATAACCAATATGGTTTTGGTTCACATCAAACGGTTTACCATCCAATAAGAATTCACCTTCTGTTTGTTTGAATACATTCATTAAACAACGGAATGTTGTTGTTTTACCTGCACCATTTCTCCCTAAAAAACCCATCGCCTTACCGCTTTGCACAGTAAAACTAATTCCATGGAGAATTTCCTTCTTATCGAAGGATTTTTTAATTCCTTTTACTTCTAATATCATAATTACCCCTTTCATTTCCAAGGAAATACAATAGTCAA
>ERZ773027.999-NODE-999-length-16205-cov-2.773375_pt1 | contig 16205 bp, 14 predicted proteins | sample MGYA00511032_ERZ773027 | MGnify/ENA primary metagenome ERZ773027 (study PRJEB29015, sample SAMEA2738138) | human oral metagenome | biome: human oral; feature: human-associated habitat; material: saliva | place: China | collected 2190 ... | reverse complement strand
CATAGCGGAAGGAGTGAGAAAAAAGTTGAGGATTAGACTTCGTCGGCTGTGCAGTCGGCGATTTTTAGGGTGGAGTTTTCGCGAAGCACCAGCCCTTCGTCGCCGGCATCGACTGTGGCAGTGCCGCCGTGAGCGAGCGCGCCGAACAAAAGGGCGCGGGTGAGGAGCGGTTTGAGGTGCGCGGCGATGGCGCGGTCGAGTTCGCGCGCGCCATACTCGCGGGTGAATCCGCGTTGGAGCAACCATTCGCGCGCCGCGTCGGTGAGTTGGAGTTGCACACCGCGGGGCGTGAGGAGCGATTGGAGCACGCCGAGTTGCTTGTCGAGAATGCGGCGCGCCATATCGAGCGTCATTTCGCCGAAAACCACGGTGCCGGTGAGGCGGTTGAGGAATTCGGGTTTGAAGAGCTTTTTCACCTCGGCGAGCATGGCATCGCCCGGCGTGACGTTGCCGGTAAATCCCACACCGGCTTGGCGCGCAAACTGCGCCCCGGCGTTGGAGGTGAGAATCAACAGCACATGACGAAAATCGGCCTTGCGTCCGTGGGTGTCGGTGAGCGTGGCGCGATCCATGACTTGGAGCAAAATGTTGAAAATGTCGGGATGCGCCTTTTCGATTTCGTCGAGCAGGAGCACGCAGTGGGGCGAGCGGCGGATGGCGTCGGTGAGTTGTCCGCCGTCCTCGTAGCCCACGTAGCCGGCGGGCGTACCGATGAGGCGCGACACGGTGTGTTTCTCGGCATATTCGCTCATGTCGAAGTGCACCAGCTCAATGCCCAGTTGCTCGGCGAGCACTTTGGCTACTTCGGTCTTGCCCACGCCGGTGGGGCCGACGAAAAGGAGCGAGGCCATGGGCTTGTCGGGCGCGGTGAGGCCGGCGTGCGACATCATCACGGCTTCGGTGACCTCGGCGATGGCGCGATCCTGCCCGAAGACGCGGCGAAGCAGTTCGGGGCGGAGGTTGCGCAGGGCGGTGTGGTCGTTGTCGTCGTCGGAGCGGAGGACATCGATCTTGCAGAGGGTGGCCAGCACGCTGTCGATGAGGTCGCGCGTCACGAGTTGCGTGCCGTCGGGATGCACCTCGCGGTAGGCGGCGGCTTCGTCGATGAGGTCAATGGCTTTGTCGGGGAGTCGGCGGTCGTTGATGTAGCGATCGGCGCGGCGCACGGCGTGTTCGATGACGCCTTCGGCAAAGGTGACGTTGTGAAACGCTTCGTAGCGTGCGCGCAGTCCTTCGAGGATGAGGCAGGTCTCTTCGATAGAGGGCTCGGGCACGTCGATGGTTTGGAAACGGCGCACGAGTGCGCCGCTTTTTGAGAAGTAGCGATTGTATTCCTCGTGGGTGGTGGCACCGATGAAGCGCACGCTGCCCGTTTCGAGGTAGGGTTTGAGCAGATTGGCGAGGTCGAGCGAGCCTTCACCGGTTTGTCCCGCGCCGACGAGGTTGTGGATTTCGTCGATGTAGGCAATGGCGTTGCCCTCCTCGGCCATGCCGTCGATGATGCTGAGGAGGCGCTTCTCGAGTTGACCGCGATATTGCGTTCCGCTGAGGAGGGTGCCGAGATGGAGGGAATAGATGCGCGCGCCGGCCAGTCGTTCCGGCACACGGCCGTCGCGAATGAGGGCGGCGAGGCCGTAGATGAGCGCCGTCTTGCCCACACCGGGATCGCCGACGTGGAGGGGATTGTTTTTGTCGAGGCGACAGAGCACGCGGATGGTGCGTTCGAGTTCCGCTTCGCGGCCGATGAGGGGATTGTGGTGGTCGATGTGGTCGTTGATGCAGGTGACGAGGCGGCGCCAGTCGTCGTTCTGCTCGTGGTCGTCCATGGCCGATGAACCGTTGGGCAATCCTTCGGCTTTCGGTCGGCCGGTGGCCGGGTTCTCGTCGCTTTCTCCGCGTCCTTCGCCTTCGCCGGAGGAAAATTTATCGATAAGGGCCGAAAGGAGGGTGCCTCTGTCGCCGAGACTGCGCAGCGCGGCGAAGAGGGAGGGCGTTTGTTCCAAAGTGTAGAGCGCGGCGATGTAATGAGTGACGTCGAGCGTCTGCACCTGCGAGCCGCGGGCGTGGAGCGCGACGCTGTTCTCGAGTTTGCGCCAGAGAAACGAGGGTTCCGGCTCTTCATTTGATTGGTCATCGCTGTTCTCGAACAAATCGATGAGGTTGGCGCAGAGCGGCTCAATGTATTTGGAGGCGACAATGCCGTCGAACACCCCATCTTGCAAGCAGGCCAGCAAGAAGTGTTCGGGGGTGAAGAACTCGTTGTGGTAGGTCACGGCGAGATCGTGCGTGGCCTTGAGTAAAAGTTGGAGTCGAGGAGTATAGTTAAAGTCCATCGGAAACGGAGATTCGGGGAGAAAAGTTAGTCTTCGGTCACCTCGAGGCGGAGGGGATACTGCTCTTCGCGCGCCCGTCGCATCGCCTTTTCGGCTTTGCTGTGGGCGATGTCAAAAGAGTAGATGCCGGCCACGGCGCGCCCCGAGCGGTGGACGCGCATCGTGATGTTTTCGGCGATGGACGGCGCCTTGTCAAAAATAGTGCAGAGGATTTCGACGACAAAGTCCATCGGGGTGAAATCGTCGTTGAGCAACCACACGCGATAGCTGCGGGGCTCTTCGGTATGCGTGTCTTGCCGTTCGCACACGGCCGATTGTTGTTGAGACATACAAATTTATTGGCTGATTAATATCGACAAAGATAAGAATAATTCCTATCTTTGCAGGAAAGCAAACCGTGAAATTATGACTTTGCAAGAAGCCCAAGCTGCCGTGGATCGCTGGATCCAAACGTATGGTGTACGTTACTTTTCCGAACTCACCAACATGGCCGTGCTCACTGAAGAGGTGGGCGAGTTGGCGCGCGTGATGTCGCGCCGCTATGGCGACCAATCGTTCAAAGCCGGTGAGAACGAGGATCCGGCCGATGAGATGGCCGACGTATTGTGGGTGCTGCTCTGTCTGGCCAACCAGACGGGCGTGGATCTGACGGCGGCCTTTGAAGCGAATCTGCGCAAAAAGACGGAGCGAGACGCCACGCGCCACCTCAACAATCCGAAGTTGGCGCCCACACAGGACGCGTCTATATATAATAAGGAGTAAAAACGCTCGTTTTCGGACGAGATTTTCTTGGATTGACGCTCATCGTCACTTTTGGAGTGTACTTTTGCAGCATCAATCCCAATCAATCAAGCAATATGGCAAAGAAAACCATCACCGTCGCCAGTTCGGCTTCGGAGAAACTCAAAGCTTTACAGTCGGCGATGTCGAAGATCGAAAAAGATTTCGGCAAGGGTTCGATTATGAAAATGGGCGATCAGCAAATTGAGCACGTGGAAGTGGTTCCTTCGGGTTCGATTGGTTTGGATTATGCCCTCGGTGTCGGCGGTTATCCCCGCGGACGTATCATTGAAATCTACGGTCCCGAATCGTCGGGTAAGACCACTTTGGCGATTCATGCCATTGCCGAAGCACAAAAAATGGGCGGTACGGCGGCCTTCATCGATGCGGAACACGCGTTCGACCGCTTCTATGCACAAGACCTGGGCGTGGACATCGATAACCTGCTCATCTCACAGCCCGACAACGGCGAGCAGGCGCTGGAAATTGCTGACCAACTCATTCGTTCTTCGGCGATCGATATTATTGTCATCGACTCTGTGGCGGCTTTGACGCCGAAAGCAGAAATCGAAGGCGACATGGGCGACAACAAAGTGGGTTTGCAAGCGCGACTGATGAGTCAGGCGCTGCGAAAGATCACTTCGACCATCGCAAAGACGAACACAACGTGCATCTTCATCAACCAGTTGCGTGAAAAAATCGGCGTGATGTTCGGCAGTCCCGAAACAACAACGGGTGGTAATGCGCTGAAATTCTACTCATCTGTGCGCTTGGACATCCGTCGTGGCTCAAAAATCAAAGACGGCGACGACGTGGTGGGCTTCAACACGAAGGTGAAAGTCGTAAAGAATAAGGTGGCGCCTCCTTTCAAGCAGTGCGAATTCGAAATAGCCTTCGGGGTCGGTATCTCGCGCCTCGGCGAAGTGGCTGATCTCGGCGTAGATTTGGACATTATCAAGAAGAGTGGTTCGTGGTATAGCTACGGCGCCACGAAACTCGGACAAGGTCGCGAAGGTTTGAAGCGCACGCTGTCCGATAATCCCGAATTGATGGACGAAATCACTGAAAAAATTGTCGAAGCGATGCATGCTTCCAAGGCTTTACCCCTGAAAGCCAAATCGAGTGCGGACGATGACGAGGAAGAAGTGGACAACGATGCCCTCGAACTCGACACCGATTTCGAGGACGAAGATTGAGCCGTTTCTTTGTTCTTTGAACGATAAAAATAAAACCTGCCGAATGTAAGCTCGAGGAGCTGCATTCGGCAGGTTTTGTATTCTCAAGTTCTATCGACTACTTTCTCTTTCCTATAGCCCATGGCATATATCTATTGAAAATAGGGACGAAAGCGCAGGAGCCACTGAAAACCAATACTAACTCAATAATTTTATAAATGAGATGACTGTGAAAATATGGGGCTATATGTGTACTTGAGATTGCAATTATCATAGGATGGAATGCCAAAAGGATTAAGGTGTTCCGTCCAAAGAATTTTAGAAGTTTCTGAAATGGGATAATCGTAGACAATGTGATTACAGCAAAAGTACAAGTGACAGCGGATAGAGTGTAAAGTACTACAGGACTGGGAATGAAATTCGAGGCTAAATCAAAAGCTTCTTTATATGTTGTGATGAGTAACAGAGGAATAACAAACACGAAAGTCGTTGATGAGATAATAATATATTTGTTTAGTTGTTTGATACGCTCAAGTGCTGAGGGAATCGAAGAAGAAAACAAGTTGCCTAATCCGTATAAAGCAGTACAAAAGAAGATATTTCTAAGATCAAAAGGAGCCCTGATATAGTTCCTCGCAAAGAAAACACCAGTGGAAACCAAGACAAATAATAAGGGAATACGCCACAGAAATGTAAGTTTACTCAGTGGAAAGTATAGCAACTCAGAGAACAGTAAAGTGATTAGAAACCATAGTACGCTGGGCTCTAGTCCTTTTAGTTGTTGCAGATCAAATTCTCTGACTTCTGTAAGTGTTTCTAAAAATAGAATTATAAAATATAGTGCTAAGGTCGGAATTGCGAGTGTTCTGATTCTTTGTTTTAAAAAAAAGAGGAATGATGGATATTTTTCGGTCTTGAAGCATATGCCGGAAATAATAAAAAACAGAGGCATATGGAAAGAATATATCCAATCGTGGAGATAGGAACTTGATAGGTGCCCTATTATCACGAGGATTATACCAATACCTTTTGCTACATCAAGTGCTTCAATGCGTTTTGTTTGTTCAGACATAGTGTATGTATAATGAATTTAGTTGTTTACTCGTGGTTCTTCATCAAATCCATCTTCATTTGATAGTATTTGACGCTCATGTCGAGGTAGTGGATGTGGGGTTCCTGACCTTTTCGTCGAGTTGGCGACGAACGTAGGCACGAATCTCCTCGAGTGCGGGGAGTTTCGCCACAAGTTGCCCATTGCGGAAGAGCGGGTTGAGGAGCTCTCGGAAGGTGCAGTGCTCGAAGGTGCGAACCGCCCACGGCTTTTCGGGCGAAAGGTATTCAAAAGGAGCACCGTCCTTGACCGTTTCGGTATCGCAGGTAATGAGGTCGGCGATGGAATGTCCCTTTTCAGAGTAAACACGATAGAGGCGTTTGCGTCCCGGGTTGGTGATTTTACCCACATTTTCTGAGAGTTTGATTTTAGGCACGAAAGTTTCGCCTTGCTTGATGGCTGCCAATTTATAGACGGCGCCGAATTTGGCATCGCTATAGGCTGTAATGAGACGTTCGCCCACACCATAGCTGTCGACACAGCCGCCTTGGGCGATGATCGACGTGATGGTGCGTTCGTCCAAACTGTTGGAAGCCATGATTTTGCAGTCTTGCAATCCCGCCTCGTCGAGTAAGGCACGCACTTTCTTGGAGAGATAGGCCATGTCGCCCGAGTCAATGCGCACGCCGAGGAGACGTTGACCACGAGGGATGAGGACTTCTTGGGCAACCCGGATAGCGGTGGGCACACCCGACTTGAGTGTGTCGTAAGTGTCGACCAGGAAGACCGAGGAACTGCCATAAATTTCGGCATATCGCTTGAAGGCATCGTATTCTCCGTCGAAGAACATGATCCAGCTGTGCGCCATGGTGCCGACCACGGGGATGCCGAAGGCTTTTCCAGCGAGCGCGGTGGCCGTACTGTTCACCCCACCGATGTAAGCTGCGCGAGCACCGTAGACCGCAGCGTCGATGTTGTGCGCACGGCGAGCACCCATGTCGGCCACGGAACGTCCTTGTGCAGCGCGCACAATGCGATTGGCCTTTGTGGCGATGAGGGATTGGTGGTTGACCTGCGTAAGCAAGAACGTTTCGATCAACTGCGCTTCAATGATGGGCGCAGTGACAGTGATGAGTGGCTCATTGGGATAGACGATGCTCCCTTCCGGCACGGCATCGATGTCGCCTGTGAAGCGGAAATTGTGCAGATACTCAAGGAAAGGCTCGGAGAATAAACCCAACGAGCGGAGGTAGGCGATATCGTCGTCAGAGAAATGGAGTTCGTTGATATATTCGACAATTTGCTCGAGTCCCGCGAAGATAGAGAAGCCACCGTTATCGGGGTTTTGGCGATAGAAAACATCGAAAGTGACGATGGTTTCGGCACGACCTTCTTCGAAATAGCCGTGAGCCATGGTAATTTCGTAGAGATCGGTGAGGAGAGCGACGCTGCGCTTATTGAAACTGGAAGTAGACATGGGGGTAGGGGAGAAAGGGGAAGATCAACGAGTGAAAACCGGAATATTGTTTTCAGAAAGATAGGCTTCGAGTGCCGTTCCGCCGTCGATAGAAGCCACGCCGGCCGTAAAGACTTCGGCATCGGGACGAAGGCGAAGAATATTTTTCAGCGTTTCGAGCACGCAATAGTCGCCGGCAATGCCGCATACCACGAGCCGCCCTTGGTTGAGCCATTCGCGTTGTTCGGGGGTGGGATCGGCAAAGGCTCCGTATTCTTCGCTGTCGCGGAGTTGTCCCTTGCGCACAAAATGCGTGTCTAAGCGATCGAAGTTTTCCACCCACAGACTTTCGTGCAACGACGCCCCTTTGGAGAATTGCACGCAGTGGCGCGGCCAAATGCCGCCGTGAGCTTTGAACGATGAGTGGTCGAAGGGGTGCCAGTCGAGGGTGAAGGTGACCTGCGTAACGCGGGGATCATGAAGTAAATCGGCAATGTTCTTCACTGCTTGTTCTGCTCCCGGAACAAAGAGAGCGCCTTCGGGGTGAGCAAAGTCGTGCTGAACGTCGACAATCACCAAATGTATGTCAGATTTTGTGTGCGTGGGATTCATAGATAGGACTGAAGAAAATGAATGATGGGGCAAAGATAGCCAAAACAAGGGGATTTTCGGCTGAAAACTGTGGGATTCTTTAAAAAAGTCGACTTCTTTTTTTGCAAAGTCGTGGACTTAGCGCAAAAACGAACTCAGCTTGCTTGTGACTCTTGAGTGACAAGCGAGCTGAGTTCGTTTTATTGTGCATCGACATAGGTCTCGATGCAAGAGAAAGTTGTTCCGCGCGGCACCACATCGACGTATTGTGTAGTGGCGGGATAGAGCAGGGTTTCGCCGGCGCGGAGGAGAGTGGTGTTTCCTTCGTCGTCGGTGAGTTGGGCTTCGCCTTCGAAGGCGATAAGGATGGCAAACGAATCGAGATTCCGGTAGTCTATGCGGTAGGGAGCGTCGATCTTGTAGAGTGCCGTGGTGAATTCCGGGTGCTGTTCGAGAGGGATACGCGCGTTGGGCGCGGGATTGTAATGCGCGTGGTGGTAGGCTTTCTCCTCAAGTCGCAGAGCACGACGTGCCTTCTCGGTGTGAAGCTGACGAAGATTGCCTTGCGCGTCGCGACGATCGAAATCGTGCACACGATAAGTCACGTCGCTGGGTTGCTGGATCTCGATAATGAAATTGTTGGCGCCGATGCAATGAATTTGTCCCGCGGGGATGAAGAAGGCATCGCCGGGGCGCGTTTCGTAGCGAGCCAAGACGCTGGGCAAGGTGCCTTCGCGCGTGATTTCATCGTAGGCTTTCAGGTCGATGTTACGATCAAATCCGCAGTAGAGCGAGGCCTTGGGCCCTGTTTTAACCACATACCAGCATTCGCTTTTGCCGTTCGCTTCACCTTCCACCGCTTGCGCCATGGCATTATCAGGGTGTACCTGTATGGAAAGATCGGCGGCCGTGCTGAGAAATTTGACCAACAAGGGGAATTGGTTGCCAAAGCGCTCAAAGTTTTGCCGACCGACGAGTGCCGGTCCGAGCTGATCAATGAGCCGGTGCAGCGGCATGCCGTCAAAGTCCCCACCGACTACTTGACTTTCGTTGTGAGGCAAGGGGGAAATTTCCCAACTTTCGCCCACAGTGTAGTAGTCGTCGAGCTTTTTGAGTTCAACGATGTCGCGACCGCCCCAAAGCGGCGTTTTAAGAATGTAAGTAAACCGAAAAGGCGCCAAATTGATGTACGATGAAAAGTGGCAGAATAAGGTTGTTTTCAGTCGAGGTCAAAATCCTCGTCGAGGAAAATGGGGGTGTCCGCAAAGTCATCGAGTGCTCGGCGGTCTTTTTTCGTCGGGCGGCCGGTGCCGCGTGCTCGATCGATGAACCCACTGATTCGATTCATTTCGAGCAATTCATATTGCTCAGGCGGAGTGATGTTTTCAAAGACTTCGGGAAGCAGTTTGGCGCCGACTCGTTTCTCGATGGCTTGGAGCACGCGAAACGTGTAGGTGATGGGCGATTTTTTCACCCCCACTTGATCGCCGACTTTAACGGTTCTCGATGGTTTAGCCTGTGCACCGTTGATGGTGATTCGTCCGTTTTTACAAGCGTCGGAGGCCAGTGTGCGCGTTTTGTAGACGCGTGCTGCCCAAAGCCACTTGTCAATGCGTGCTTCGGAATTCATAGGTCGATGCGTGAGTGGGGATTATCGATTGTAGAGATTCATGGTGCGGTCGATGCCTTGCAGGGCGTAACTTTTGACCGCTTCGCCGGCGCGTTTGAGGGCTTCGGGCATTTGTTGGAGATCTTCAGCTTCAAACTTTCCGAGAACGAAATCCACTTGTCCGCCTTTGGGGAAGTCATTGCCGATGCCGAAACGCAAACGTGCGTATTTCTGCGTGCCGAGTATTTGTGTGATGTGTTTCAACCCATTGTGTCCGGCTTCGCTGCCCGACGGCTTGAGTCGCAGTTGTCCAAAGGGAAGTGCGAGGTCATCAACGACAATCAAGGTTTGCTCAATGGGAATCTTCTTCTCGTTCATCCAATAGCGAACAGCATTGCCCGAAAGATTCATGTACGTTGAGGGCTTGAGCAAGATGAGGGTTTGGTTCTTGAGCCGAAACGTGGTGACAAAGCCGTATCTTTTGTCCTCCCACGTGGCACCGGCTTCAGCAGCCAAATAATCGACTACGCTGAAACCGATGTTGTGTCGCGTGCCTTCATATTCGTGTCCGATATTGCCGAGTCCGACGATGAGATGATTCATGGAAAAGCTGAGAGTAGGAATGAGAATAAAGAAAAGCGTGCCGATGCCCCCGAAAGGACATCGGCACGTAGGGGGATTGTTCGATGAACGAACAGCGCTTATTTGCCGGCAGCGGCAGCGGCAGCTGCAGCACCCATAGCGGCACGCGTCATCTTAACAGTGACAACCACCACTTCCTTCGGCGTAACGAGTTCGAGACCTTCGAAGGAAAGTTCGCCACACTTGATGGACTTACCGAGGCCGAGGTGAGCTACGTCGATCGTGAGCTTCTCAGGAATTGCGTCGATCGTGGCGCGCACTTTGAGACGACGTACCATCGTCACGAGCTTACCACCGGCACGTACACCTTCTGCGAGACCAACGGGAGCGATGGGCACAGCCATAACGATGGGCTTCTCAGGCGTTACTTCGTAGAAGTCAACGTGGAGGACGTTGTCCTTTACGGGGTGGAATTGTATTTCCTTGAGGATAGCGAGGCGCTTTTCGCCGTCAACGTCGAGGTTTACAGCGTAGATATCGGGCGAGTAGACGAGCTTGTTAATTTGCTTTTCGTCTACAACGAAGTGAAGAGCTTCGGGAGCGCCGTTGGCGTCTTTCTTCTCACCGTAGATAACGCAGGGTACGAGACCTTGCTTACGAACTTCTTTGGTGGCCTTCTTGCCGAGGTCGGCACGCTTGGCACCGCTGATAGAAATAGATTTCATGAGTCTGTTTGTGTTACTCTGAATTAAACAATAGTTGTTGTATAATTCGCCATCACACCGGAACGAAAATCATTCCAAGGAGACAAATTCGGGTGCGAAATTAGCCATTTCGCGTCAAAGTGCAAAGAAAAATCGCCAAAAAGCGTTGTTTTTTCGGCGTTTAGCATCAATTCAAGAGCGTGGGGGGACGAATCAAAAGTTTTTTCTCGATCTCAATAGTTCCGAGTTACGGTCTGTGGGGGGCGCAGAAGAGCGGACGAAACCTCCGCGAATTGCGTTGTTCAGCAGGAGGAAAAAGGTCGAAAAGTATTTTTGTCGTTCTGTTGTTCAGAATTCCAAGTCGAATTCTGTTTGGAGCGGTTTGTTTTCTTCCGAAATCTCCGGAGTGAGTGCGAATCGTGCGCTGTAATCTCCCATATTGACAGAGGCTTCGGCCTGTGTATGCTCGAAGGGAGTCAAAGGGCGTTGTTCTGCCACGAAATCGGCCGCATCGTTGAGCGCAGAGAGAAACTTAAGCAAGTCTTCTCTGTAGAGAAAGATCTTGTGCTTCTCGAAGGTGGGCGGCTCTTCGGCACTTCCTTCTTTGACGCGCTTGCTCTCGGTCATCGAGATGTAGAATTCGTCTCGGCGATCGCGTTTTACATCGATGTAATAAACACGTTTCCCGGCCTTGACGACGCGAGAAAAGAGAATGCCGTTATCGGCATAATCTTTCCGAGGTTCGGGGTGATCTGTCATCATATCTGTAGTTCCTTTCGTATTAAGCCTTAGCACAATATGTGTAGGCAGTTGTTTCCACTGGCAAAGGTGTGTTTTTCTTTTCATAGTAGCAAATACTTCAACTCTATTTTGTGATTTGTTGACTAGTTTTTTCCTTTCTGCTAACCCTAAAATGAGAAAACCGCGCAATTACTTTCCTTGGTCGGAAAAACTTTGTACCTTTGTTTCACTTTTAATGCTCCAACGGGAGCGACAAAAAATGAATTGCGACTATGATTAATCGTGCACTTATCCGTTTGAAGATCGTACAACTTGTTTACGCGTACTATCAGAATGAAGGCAAAACCACAGAGGTGGCTTTGAAGGAAGTTGAATTCAGCCTTCAAAAATCCTATGACTTGTATCGTATGCTATTGTTGTTCCTGGTCGGGCTTCGGGAGCGTGCCATTCAGCGTGAGACAGCTCGAGAGGCGAGAGTGAAGCGTTTGGGAACTCCCGCAGGTGGAGGGAACGACAAAGTGATGATCGAAAACCGCTTCCTGACGCAGTTGGCCGAAAATAAGGCACTCAAAGAATTTGCCGAAAAACAAAAGGTCTTCCTTACCGACGACGAAAACCTCGTCAAGAAAGTCTATGATCTTTGGACGAACGACGAGTTGTTCCAAAGTTACGTCGACGACAAGGAAAAAGACTATAACGCCGATCGTGAGATCGTTCGAAAGCTCTACAAAACGCATATTGTAAATAATGAGGCTTTCGATGCGCTGCTCGAAGAACAGAGTTTGTATTGGAACGACGATAAAGAGATTGTCGATTCCTTCGTGTTGAAGACCATCAAGCGTTTCGATCCCGCCAACGGCGAAGAGCAAGCCCTGCTCCCTCCCTATGCCGCAGACGAAGATCAGGCTTTCGCAGCGCGTTTGTTCACCGTGACGCTTGCCCGCGCCGAAGAACTCCGCGACCTCATCCGCGCCAATACCAAGAACTGGGAATTCTCTCGCTTGGCATTCATGGATTTGATCATCATGCAAATCATGTTGGCCGAAATTATGGAGTTCGACCAAATTCCGCTCAACGTGAGCTTCAACGAATACCTCGATATTGCCAAAGTCTACAGCACGCCCCGTTCGTCGAGCTACATCCACGGCATGGTCGACAATATCGTCAAGAAACTCCGTGCCGACGGCGTCATTTTCAAAGAAAAATAAGCCTGTTCGGCGCAGCCGTTGTCGAGTAAAGCGCTTCTTTCTGAATTCAAACCTCACTCGGCGACTCCCTCCTCAGATTTAATCATTCCCTCAACTTTATTCTTATGAACTTTCTCATTGCCCTCCTCGATGCAGCGCCTGCCGCCGCTCCCGAAAGCCCCAGCATCATGCCTACCATCCTGATGTTTGTAGCGGTCGGTGCCATCATGTACTTCTTCATGATCCGCCCCCAGCAGAAAAAACAAAAGGAAGAGCGCGAATTTCGCGATTCTCTCAAAGTCGGTCAAGCCGTTGTTACGATCGGTGGACTGCACGGCACGGTGAAGAGCATCGAAGATACCGCCATCGTACTCCATGTCGCCAACGGCGTCGACCTCCGTTTCGAAAAAGCTGCGATCAACGCCACCGCTTCGGCCACGGCCATCGCACAACAGTAATCATGCGATCAACGCCCTCGGGCGGCGCGAATGTTTTTCTTACACAACAGGATGCGCATCATTAAAGAATTTCTTTTCTTCGTGAAGAACTGCTGGTCACGTTTGTGGAATCGGCAGTTCCTCACGTTTTTGTTTTTTCTGCTTCTCTCCTCCGTCTTTTGGTTCTTGCAGAGCGGCTATGAGACCATCGAACGCGAATTTAATATCCCCGTTCGACTCACCGGCGTGCCCGACAACGTCGTGCTCACCACCGAGCCGCCCGCAACCGTTCGAGTCACCCTGCGCGATCGCGGACTGACGCTCATGAGTTATCGCTATTTTCGCAAACTCGGCCCCATTGTCATCAAATGGGATGAAATCAACACGGCCGGCGGCCATGTCAGCCTTTCGGCCGTCGAACTGCTCAAACCCATTTTGTCTGCGAAAGCCTCAGGAACAAAACTCGTCAGCGTGCGTCCCGAAACGATCGAGTTCTACTACAATTACGGACAGAGCAAAGCCCTACCGGTCGTCTTCCAAGGCAAAATCACTCCCGACAGTGCCTATTCTCTGGTGTCGCTCGACGTCGAACCCCGCACTGTGCGCGTCTATGCGTCGCGCAATGTGCTCGACACGCTCACCGCGGCCTATCTTGAGCCGGTGCACCTTTCCAACCTCACCGACACCACCACGGTAAAGCGCCGATTTGTCAAAGTGCCCGGCGTGAAGTTCGTGCCTTCATCCGCACGCATCACGATTGTCACCGACCGCATGATCGAAAAGACGGTGCAAGTTCCCGTGCAGGGTGTCAATTTCCCTGCCGCCAAAACCCTGCGTACCTTCCCGCCTAAGGTCAATATCACCTTCCAAGTCGGAATGAGCCAGTACAAGAGCGTGACCCCTGAGAGCTTTGTCTTGGTCGTGAACTATGCCGATTTGCTCAACAACAACGAAAATCGTTGTCGTCTATCGCTCAAGTCCTTGCCGCTCGGAGTGCGTCGTGCACGCATCAATCCCTCGGAGGTGGAATACGTGATCGAAGACACCTCTCCCGATGAACTCGAATAATTCTGCTCCCTCCCCCACGACACAGCGCATCGCCCTCACCGGAGGCATCGGATCGGGCAAAAGTCACGTTTGCGCAATCATCGCACGTACCGGCGCCCCCATTTTCTATGCCGATCCCGCGGCGAAACACATCATTCGCACCGATCCGCAAGTGCGCGCCGCGCTGACTGATTTAGTCGGCGCAGAAGTCTACGATGCGCAAGGCCAACTCGTCAAGTCCGTCTTGGCCGCATTTCTCTGTCAAGGCCGAGCGCACAGCACGCAAGTCGACGCCATTGTGCATCCCCGTGTGGAACAGGCGTGGCGCGATTTTGTGAGCGCACATGCCGATGCGCCTTATATATATATGGAGTGCGCCCTGCTCTTCGAAGTCGGTTGGCAACGACTGGTCGACCGCACGGTGTTGGTCAGTTGTCCCGAAGAAGAGCGCATCCGTCGCGTCATGGCGCGCGACGCCATCGATCGCGCCACGGCTTGTCGTTGGATCGCCCTCCAGATGCCTGAAGCTGAGAAAGCGCGCTTGGCCGATGTCGTGCTCATCAATGACGGACAAGCGCCCATTCTCCCGCAACTCGAACAATATCAACTCATTCCCTCTTCCTTTTCCGAATGAAAAAGTCATTATTCACTATGCTCATTTCCCTCTCTGCTCTCAGTCTGGGTACGACAGCGCAAGCCGCTCCCGCTCCCGGCGATGATTTCGCCTACACCAACGAGCAGTTTGCCGACATTCAAATGTTGCGCTACAAGGTCGAAGGTTTCGACCAACTCTCTCTCCGTCAGAAAACCCTCATCTACCACCTTGCCGAGGCCGCCCTTGCCGGACGCGACATCCTCTACGATCAAAACGGTCGTTACAACCTCCGCATTCGCGACATGCTCGAAACCGTCTATCGTGACTACCGCGGCGATCGCAAGTCCAAGGATTTCCAAGCCTTCGTCACCTACGTCAAGCGCTTTTGGTTCTCCTCCGGTCTGCACCACCATTACGGCAATGAGAAGTTCGTTCCCGGCTTCTCCGAACAGTGGTTGCGCACCACGCTCCGATCGCTCAACTACACCCTCGACGAAGCCATCTATCCCGTGCTCTTCGACCCCAACGTGATGAAGATGCGCACCAACCAAAAGGACGGCGATGATCTCGTGCTCACTAGCGCCGGCAACTACTACGGTCCCGATGTCACGCAGGCCGAAGCCGAAGAGTTCTACGCACAGCGCAAGCCCACCGGCGATCCCCGTCCCGTCATGATGGGTATGAACTCCCGCCTTGTTCGCGGACAGTATGGTTTCCTCGAAGAAAACGTGTGGCGCGAAGGCGGACTCTACGGAGCGGCCATCACGCAGATCATCAAGCACCTCGAAGCCGCCGTTCCCTTTGCTGAAAATGACGACCAAGCCGCCGTCATTCGTCGCCTCATCGAGTTCTATCGCACCGGCGACCTCCGCACCTTCGACCACTATTCCATCCAGTGGCTCAAAGACGTGAAGAGCAATGTCGATTTCGTCAACGGCTTTATCGAAAGTTACGGCGATCCCCTCGGCATGAAAGCCTCTTGGGAGAGTATTGTCAACTTCAAGGACGTGGCCGCCACAGAGCGTGCCCACACCCTCGCCCTCAATGCGCAGTGGTTCGAAGATCACAGCCCCGTCGATGCCCGTTTCAAGAAAAAGGAAGTGAAAGGTGTTTCCGCCAAGGTCATCACCGCCGCCATCCTCGCCGGCGATCTCTATCCCTCCACCGCCATCGGCATCAACCTGCCCAACTCCGACTGGGTTCGTCGCGATTTCGGATCGAAGTCCGTCACCATTTCCAACCTTACCGGCGCCTATGCCAAAGCAGCTCACGGCAGCGGCATGGACAAGGAGTTCATCATCGACGAACCCACGCGCCAGCTGATTCTGAAGTACGGCGATCGTTGCGACGACCTCCACACCGACCTCCACGAGTGTCTCGGTCACGGCAGCGGACAGCTCCTTCCCGGCACCGACACCGATTCGCTCAAGTCCTACGGCTCCACCATCGAGGAAGGCCGTGCCGATCTCTTCGCACTCTACTACCTGGCCGATCCCAAACTCACCGAACTGGGACTCACGCCTACGACCGATGCTTACCAAGCGGCCTACTACACCTACATCCAAAACGGTGCACTCACGCAGCTCGTGCGCATCAAACCCGGCAACAACATCGAAGAAGCCCACATGCGCAACCGTGCCTTCATCGCCCACTGGGTGCTCGAGCAGGCCAAACAGCGCAAGACAGCCAAACCCTGTGTGGAACTCGTGAAGCAGAAAGGCAAAACCTTCGTTCGTGTCAACGACTACGCCGAAATGCGCAACCTCTTCGGCACCCTCTTGGCCGAAGTGCAGCGCATCAAGAGCGAGGGAGATTACGAAGCCGCCCGTCGCCTCGTCGAGACTTACGGTGTGAAGGTCGACCCCGCCATCCATCGCGAGATTCTCGCGCGCTACGAGCGTCTGAAGCTCTCCCCCT
>ERZ773027.990-NODE-990-length-16265-cov-11.784886_pt1 | contig 16265 bp, 13 predicted proteins | sample MGYA00511032_ERZ773027 | MGnify/ENA primary metagenome ERZ773027 (study PRJEB29015, sample SAMEA2738138) | human oral metagenome | biome: human oral; feature: human-associated habitat; material: saliva | place: China | collected 2190 ... | reverse complement strand
TTACAGGGAGCTAAAGGAGTTGAAAGAAAAGGAGAACGGTTCTGTTTCCCTCCCTATTCAATCTACACCAGCACAAAGTGATGAGCAGAAAGAACAGGAATTGCTCAATCAGTATGAACAGCGAACAAAAGAAGTGATTAACAAGTATATTGGTGTGCAAGTGCGCATCAAGGACGAGGAGGCTAAATCCATGGACAAATTGGTGGCAAGTGTCTTGACCATGTTGCACGAGTGGCAGGAACAGAAAGAGCATCCGCAACCACAGGAACAGATTCACAGGCATAGTTTTGACATCAAGTCATCGAAAGCCTTTACTACTATGGTGGCAGTATCTATACTTTGTTTTATTTCTTTGGTCGGCAATTACTTCTTGTGGCAAAGCAAACAGCAATACAAAGACGATGCCTTGAAATTTCGTATCATTAGAGTATGGCGAGGTTGTAGTCCAAAGGAAATCCTATGGCTCAATGATGTGTTTGACATTCATCGCAATGAAAAGATTATCAAATTAATCAAGGAAAAAGCAGATGATTACGACATGGAATTGAAGCAAAAAGCAGATAGTTTGATGCAGAATAACCTGCAAAAAAAGAAAAATAAATAGTGTTGAACATATAAACTTTAATAAGAGGGGAAAATTCCCCTCTTATTGAGTATTTTATACAAGAAAATTTACTATATTTGCAAACAATCATATAATATTTATGGAAAGTCCAACTAATAGAATTAAAGAGGTGCTTATCGAGAAAGGGATTAAGCAAACATGGCTTGCAGAGAAACTCGGTAAGAGTTTCACTATTGTCAACTCATACGTTTGCAATCGTCGACAGCCAAGCCTAGAATTGCTATTTCAGATAGCAGAGATTTTGCAGGTTAATCCAAAGGAGTTGATTAACACCCCAGATGAGTAATAAGAAGTTTTTCGATTTACATCAAGAATAGAGTTCAGACATAATAAAAAAGAATCATGGCAAAACAAAATACAGCTGATATTGGATTTGAAAAGGAAATATGGAAAGCAGCAGATTTGCTTCGTGGTAACCTTGATGCTTCCGAATACAAATCGGTAGTTTTGGGATTGATTTTTCTAAAATACATCTCCGATAAGTTTGAAACTAAATATCAAGAATTAGTCAATAATGGTGAAGGATTCGAGGAAGACCGCGATGAATATATGGCGGATAATATTTTCTTTGTTCCACAAGAAGCACGGTGGAGTGTGGTAGCAAAAGCAGCCCATACACCAGAAATAGGTACGATAATCGACAATGCCATGCGTCTTATTGAAAAAGAGAATCTCCGTTTGAAAGGCATTCTGCCCAAAAATTTCGCCCGACCAGAATTAGACAAAAGGCGTTTGGGCGATGTGGTAGATTTATTTACCAATATTCAAATGAAAGAACATGGAGATTCCAAAGATATATTGGGACGCACATACGAATATTGTCTTTCTAAATTTGCGGAAGCAGAAGGGAAATTAGCAGGAGAATTTTATACACCTGCTTGTATTGTTCAAACACTTGTCGAAGTTCTGAAACCTTATCACGGACGAGTATATGACCCTGCTTGCGGATCTGGTGGAATGTTCGTACAGTCTGCTAAATTCATAGAGAGGCATCAAGGCAATATCAAAGATATTTCTGTCTATGGTCAAGACAGCAATCCTACGACATGGAAGATGGCTCAGATGAATCTTGCTATTCGAGGCATTGAAGCTGATTTGGGTAAGTTTAATGCAGATACATTCTTTGACGACCAACACCCCACATTAAAAGCTGATTTTATCATGGCTAATCCGCCATTCAATCTCAGTGATTGGGGAGCAGACAAGTTGCAAGATGATGTGCGTTGGAAATTTGGCATTCCACCATCGGGCAATGCCAACTTTGCATGGTTACAACACATGATTCATCATTTATCTCCCAAAGGGAAAATAGGTATGGTATTGGCAAATGGTTCTTTATCTTCACAGACAGGAGGGGAAGGAACAATTCGTGAGAATATCATCAAGGCCGATTTAATAGAAGGTATCGTTGCTCTACCCTCACAGCTGTTTTATACCACAGGTATTCCTGTTTCTCTATGGTTCCTCAATCGAGAGAAGAAACAGAAAGATAAAATTCTATTTGTAGATGCAAGAAACATGGGAACAATGGTTACTCGCAAACTTCGTGAGCTCCAAGAAGCAGATATAAAAAAGATTGCAGACACTTTTGATAAATATAATGATGGTACACTTGAGAATGAAAAAGGTTTCTGTGCAGTTGTAGCCCTTGGCGATGTGGCAAAACAAGACTATATTCTTACCCCTGGACGTTATGTCGGCATTGCAGAACAGGAAGACGATGGTATTCCTTTTCAAGAGAAGATGGATAAACTCACAACCGAATTGTCTGATTTATTTGCCCAATCTCATGATTTGGAGGATGAGATACGAAAACAGTTGGCAAGCATAGGTTTCACTATCAAGTAAATGACTGCATGTTCTTCCATATTATCAATTCATTAATATAGAAGAACATGAAAGAAAATTTGATTTCAGAAATTAGCAATGCAATGGCAGGTATATTAAGTGTAGAACAAATGGCACAACTCAATGGAGTATTATTGCAAGTAATTAGCAACTACTCCATTACAGCAGACGACGAGCTGATGCAAGAGAACAATGCATCTAACGAACGTCTGTTAGAGATATTCTTGTCAGCTAAGCAAGTTGAAGGTTGCACCACACCTACCATAAAATATTATGGCTCGACCATTAATCAGCTTTTCAAGAAAATGCCTAAAAAAGTTACGAACTATACAACAGAGGATATTCGTGCTTATTTGGCTGTATTTCAACGGAAACACAAATCGAGTAAAGTTACAATAGACAATATCCGTCGTATCTTTTCATCTTTCTTTTCATGGTTAGAGGATGAGGATTACATCATTAAAAGTCCTGTACGTAGAATACACAAGGTTAAGACAGGTACACAGATTAAGGAAGTCCTTACTGACGAAAATTTGGAACAACTGCGTGATAACTGTACAAGGGTACGAGATTTAGCCATGATAGACCTCTTGGTTTCTACTGGTATGCGTGTTGGAGAACTTGTAAAGCTCAATCGTGAGGATATAAACTTCAACGAGCGTGAGTGTATTGTTTTCGGTAAAGGTAACAAGGAACGTATCGTGTATTTCAATGCTCGTGCAAAGATTCATTTGCAGCAATATCTAGCAGAGCGAAAAGACAGAAACAAAGCATTGTTTGTGTCTCTTGCCAAACCACACAATCGGTTACAAATATCAGGGGTTGAGACAAGATTAAGAAAGATTGGGAAGCTTTCAAAGATTGTCCGTGTCCATCCACACAAGTTCCGTCGGACACTTGCAACTATGGCTATAGATAAAGGTATGCCCGTGGAGCAAGTACAAAAACTCCTTGGGCATGTTAAAATTGATACAACTATGCACTATGCAATGGTCAATCAAACAAACGTCAAACTCTCCCACCGCAAATTCATCAGTTAAATCAAAATGCAAACAGCATATCACACATATAGCTCATATCAACCGCTATTTCATAAAAATAGGCGGATAAATGATAATTTAGAGCAACAGGCACAGGCTTTGTTCAAATCTTGGTTCCTGGATTTTGAGCCATTTAAGAAAGGGAAGTTTATAGATTCAGAGTTTGGGATGATACCTGAAGGATGGAGAGTTGAAGAATTGGGAAATATAACAAACTCAATAACGGAGAAAGTTGGCAAGCGAACAGACGTAAAAGTTTTATCACCAGTCAACACTGGAGATCTACTTCTTTCAGAAGAATACTTCACAAAGCAAGTATATAGTAAAAACCTTGCGAAATATATTATGGTGGCGCCAAATGATTTTGCATACAATCCTGCTCGTATAAATATCGGTTCTATTGGAATGAATACATTTGATTTCAGTGGATGCGTTAGCCCTATTTACGTAGTCTTTAGATGTGAGAAAGAATACCATCATTTTTTTAACATCTTCAAAGCCACAAAGAACTTCAAAGAAGAAGTCAACACAAGAGCAATCGGAGGAGTAAGACAGACTTTGAGTTACAAAGATTTCTCTTTAATCAAGATTGTTTATCCGCCAAAAGAGGCTGTTGAGCAATTTAATAAAATTTACAGTCACATTATGACTTTGATTAAAAAAAATGTGTTAGAAAATAAAAGACTTCATCAAACAAGAGACACTCTCCTTCCTAAACTGATGTCTGGCGAGCTAAAAATTAATGATATAAACAACTAAATTCCCATTTATGGAAGAGTTTGAAAAAATATATAATACTGGATGGAGTAATTGGAAATCTTTTCCAGATCCAAGAAAAGGAGATTATTTAATAGCTCCATTAGGAAGTGGTGTATATCAGCTTAGGAACACAAAATGTGATAAATATGTTTTATTTGGTACAGGTAAACATTTGGCACATAGAATGACATCGCTACTACCTAAGCCCTTTGGAGCAGGTACACGTAATAATGAGGACAAACGAAGATATATTCTAAACAACTTACAAGATATAGAGTATCGTACAATATCATTTATAGACAGTAACGATGCAAAACGGTTTGAAAGCTATATCAAGTCTGTTGAACAATATCTTTTTAATACATAAGTGAGCAGAAGTATTTATGAAATTATATAAGAAACACATATCGGATTTAGGGAAGGTGATTACTGGTAAAACCCCTCGAACATCTATCTTGGAAAATTATGGAGGGAAGATCCCTTTTCTGACTCCATCGGATAATTTGTCTGAGAAATTTTCTCCAACGACATCTAAGACTTTAACAAAAATTGGTCTGAATGAGGTAAAAAACTGTTTGCTTCCTTCAAAATCGATATGCGTTAGTTGCATAGGTTCTGATTTAGGAAAAGTTGTGCTTACGAAAAAACCAACTGTGACGAATCAACAATTTAATTCTATTGTACCGAATGAGGAAAATGATGCAGATTTTATATATTACTTGATGACTGTTGTTGGCAAGTATCTAAATTACCTTAGTAAGACATCAACGGCAGTACCAATTATTAACAAATCGACCTTTGCAAACTATGAAATTGAAATTCCCAATATTAAAGAACAAAAGAGAATTGGGAAAATTCTCTCTTCCTTAGATGATAAAATAGAACTCAATCGACGGATAAATGATAATTTAGAGCAACAGGCACAGGCATTGTTCAACGAAATGTTTCCCCATATTACTGAAGGAGAAAATATGATAGGGGATCTAATTATGCCTAAACGTGGAAAAGGACTCCTTTCCAAGAATGCAATAAAAGGAGATATACCAGTAGTCGCTGGGGGTATAGAACCTGCAACATACCATAACCAAGCCAATACGACTGCTCCTGTTTTGACAATAGCAGCATCAGGAGCTAATGCTGGGTATATAAATTTATGGCATATTCCTGTTTGGGCCTCAGATTCTTCTTACATTGATGATTCGATAACTCCAAATGTATATTTTTGGTATATCATGCTAAAGAAAAGACAAAAGGAAATATTTGATGCACAAGTAGGTTCTGCGCAGCCACATATTTATCCTAAACATATAGCAGAACTGCCCATGAATGTTGTCTTTGTTGAAAAAATAGCAGAATATAATGAGATTGTTACACCTATATTCGAAAAAAAAGGACAACTTTATCTCGAAAGTAAGCGCTTAACATCACTTCGTGATACGCTTCTTCCCAAACTGATGTCAGGCGAGCTGAAAATTAATGATATAAACAACTAAATTCCCATTTATGGAAGAGAAGAAAGAACAACATAAGAAATCAATTCGTTTCTTCAACGACCGTGAAGTACGTGCCGTATGGGATGAAGAAAGTAATTGTTGGTGGTTTTCTGCAACAGACATTGTACGTGCCATTAACGATGAGCCTGACTACACCAAAGCTGGTAACTATTGGCGTTGGTTAAAACGTAAGTTAAAACAAGAAGGCATTGAACCCGTGAGTACTACTCACAACTTTAAATTTGAAGCACCAGATGGCAAGATGCGTATTGCAGATATCCTTGATAGTGAAGGAGTGACTTTATTAGCAAAGCACTATCCTAACAATCGAGCAAATGAGTTCCTTGATTGGTTTACATATAGTGATAATACATTAGATGGTCAAAGTCGAAAGAAAGCATATCAGTTATATGAAAGTGGTTTGCTGAAAAGTCTTGAGCCAGGCAGCATACAATGTTTACAACAGATTCATGCTTATCTCTTTGGAGGTCTGTATGACTTTGCTGGACAAATCCGCACGAAGAATATCTCCAAAGGTGGCTTTACCTTTGCTAACTGTATGCACTTCCCTGCTACGCTACAAACGATTGAAAGAATGCCAGAAAACACCTTCGACGAAATATTGGACAAGTATGTCGAAATGAACGTAGCTCATCCATTTATGGAAGGCAATGGACGAAGCACTCGTATCTGGCTTGATCTCATGCTGAGGCGTTCTCTCAAGCGATGTGTGGATTGGAGCCAAATAGACAAGAATGAGTATCTTTCAGCCATGCGTGATAGTGTGTCTGATAGCACATATATCAAGGCTTTAGTACTACCAGCTCTCACTACAAAGATTGATGATAGAGAAATGTTTATGAAGGGGATTGACTATTCATATTATTATGAACAAAATGATTGACGCTTAATATGGAAGAGTGGAAAGAATATAAATTGGGAGAAGTTATTAATATCTTAGACTATAAAAGAATTCCTTTATCTTCAGCAGAAAGGAAAACACGAGAAGGGGGATTTCCTTATTATGGTGCACAAGGTATTATTGATTATATTGATGATTATATCTTCGATGGAACATATTTACTTATAGCAGAAGATGGAGAAAATCTCAAATCCAAAAAGCAAGATATAGCTCAATTAGCTCATGGAAAATATTGGGTTAATAATCATGCTCATATAGTAGAGAGTAATGGGATATGTGACATTAGATACTTGTGTTATATTCTTAATAATATAGATTTGTCAGGTTACATAACAGGTTCGGCACAACCCAAACTCAATCAAGCTAATTTAAGTGCAATATCAATCATCCTACCCCCATTAAACTTACAAGAACAAATTGCTGATTTTATCTCTATGTTCGATAACAAGATAGAGCTCAATCAGCGGATAAATGATAATTTAAATTAAGATTAATTATGCAGTGGACAAGAGAATATATTGCAAAAGAACCAAGTCTTAGGACTTTTGAAACGCATATTTCAACAATAGAAAACAATGTTGAGATTAATCCTTCTTTGTGTGTTGAAGTAAGCAAAAGTCTGACAGAAGCACTTTGCAAAACAATTCTCACTAATCAAAATACAACGTATAAAGATGATATTTCATTTAATGGTTTAGTAAAACAGACCTTAGAACATCTTATAGAACAGACTGGAAAGGAAATAGTTGGTCTATCTGAACTATGCCGTAGAATTTCTACTGTCGCCCAATCAATTGCAGAGATACGAAATAATGCAGGATTTGCTTCACATGGTTTGGATGTTTTGCATCCTCAGATAGACAAATCACTATCCCTACTGATATACAAAACAACAGATGTACTCTGTGGGTTCATTTTACATTTTTATTTCAGTTATGCCCACCACGCCAACCAAAGATTAATTTATCAAGATTGTGAGTACTTTAATGATTGGTTTGATGAAGAAAATCCATTAGAAGTAGGAGGCGTACACTTATCAGCATCAGAGGCTCTTTACAACTTAGATTATCAAGCTTATAAAGCTAACTATATAGATTATTTAGAATTTCTTTTAGAAATGAATGAACAATAAAAATAAAATACAATGCCCTTCACAGAAGATAATTACGAAAAAGCACTGATATCCCTCTTTGAGGGAATGGGCTATCAATATTTGTACGGTCCAAATATTGAAAGAGATTACTATGTGCCATATTATGAAGCACAATTAGAAGAAAGTCTGCAAACTGTTAACCCAAAGAAGCCACATGCAGCCATTCACGAAGCGATTATCAAACTACGCAATATTGATATGGGTAGTTTGACGCAGCGTAATGAAACTTTTACAGACTATTTGCAGCATGGCATAGAAGTTTCTTATTTCAATGGCAAGGAAATGCGCAATGAAATGGTTTATTTGATAGACTTTGAGCATACGGACAAAAACACTTTTCAAGTTATCAATCAATGGACATTCATTGAAAATGCAGAGAAACGTGCTGACATCATTGTATTTGTGAATGGTTTACCATTGGTGGTTGTAGAATTAAAATCACCTTCCCGTGAAGAGACGGACGCTTCAGAAGCATATCTTCAACTCCGCAATTATATGAAGGATATACCATCGTTGTTCTCTTTCAATATGTTCTGTGTAATGAGCGATATGGCTCTTTCCAAAGCTGGAACAATTACCAGCAAGGAAGATCGCTACATGGAATGGAAAACAAAAGATGGCAATTATGAAAGTACAGAATTTATCGATTATGATACATTCTTTGAAGGAATATTTCAAAGGGATCGACTCTTAGACATAATCAAGAACTTTATCTGTTTTTCCAAAGAAGAAAAAGGGAGTGCCAAGATATTAGCAGGCTATCATCAGTATTTTGCAGTGAAGAAAGCCATCGAACGTACCAAACATGCTACAGTAAGTAATGGTAAAATCGGTGTGTTCTGGCATACGCAAGGCAGCGGAAAATCATTGTCAATGGTTTTCTACGCCCACTTGCTTCAACAAGAGTTATCTCAGCCCACAATAGTTGTGATTACCGACCGCAATGATTTGGACGATCAACTTTATACCCAATTCTCTAAATGTAAGGAGTTCTTGCGTCAAACTCCAGTGCAAGCCAATAGTCGTGAGAATCTAAAAGAGCTATTGAGTGGACGAGAAGCTAATGGCATTATCTTCACAACCATGCAAAAGTTTGAGGAGTCTGACGAACCTTTGTCAGAGCGAAGAAATATTATCGTGATGACTGACGAGGCACATAGAGGACAATATGGTTTTGAGGAAAAAGTCGACGCCACTACAGGTAAAATCTCTATCGGCACGGCAAGAATTATTCACAATTCACTACCCAATGCTTCATATATTGGCTTTACTGGTACACCTATTTCTACCAAAGACCGAGATACCGTAGAGGTTTTTGGCGATTACATTGATATTTACGACATGACGCAGGCGGTTAATGACGGTGCTACTTGTCCTGTATATTATGAATCTAGAGTTATCAATCTAAATCTTGACGATGCAACCTTGCAAGCCCTTGATGACGAATACGAGCTGTTGGCTGAAGAAGGTGCAACGACAGAACAGATAGAGAAAAGCAAGAAAGAGATGTCACACTTGGAAGAGATACTCGGTGCACCGGCTACCATTGATTCTCTTTGCCGAGACATTCTCAGACACTATGAGGAAAACCGTCAATATGAATTGACAGGTAAGGCAATGATAGTGGCATATTCGCGTCCCATAGCCATGAGCATTTATCATCGACTACTGGAGCTTCGCCCAAAATGGACGGATAAAGTAAAAGTTGTCATGACGGGTAGCAACCAAGACCCAGAAGAATGGCACGACATTATCGGAAACAAGCAGTATAAGAAAGAACTTGCCAAACGATTTAAGGATGACAACGACCCGATGAAGATTGCTATTGTGGTCGATATGTGGCTCACAGGCTTCGACGTTCCCTCATTGGCAACTATGTATGTTTACAAACCAATGAGCGGACATAACCTAATGCAAGCCATTGCACGAGTGAACCGTGTATTCAATGGCAAAGTGGGTGGATTGGTTGTTGACTATATCGGTATTGCCAAAGCTTTGAAAGAAGCGATGCGTGATTATACGGGACGCGACAGAAAGAACTTTGGGAACCCAGACATCAAAGGCATGGCTTTTACAAAGTTCAAAGAGAAGTTGGAAGTGTGCCAAGATTTATTTCATGGTTATAATTATAGTAAGTTCCACACAGGGACAGATGCTGACCGTGCTAAATTAATCAAAGGTGGTGTAAACTTCATGTTGGCAACCGACAAACAAGAACAACTGCCATTATATATGAAAGAAGCAGCATTGCTGCACAATTCCATCACTCTTTGCCGAAGCCTGTTGAATGAAGAGCAACGCTTCTTAGCTGCATTCTTTGAAACAGTGCGCACTTTGCTCTCCCGAATGACAGGTAAAGGAAAAGTTACGAAGAAAGAAATTAATGCTCGGATCAGTGAATTGCTGAAACAAAGTGTAAAAAGTGAAGGTGTAATTAATCTTTTCTCTGATGTTAAAGCCGAATTTTCCCTCTTTGATACAGCCTTCTTAGATGAAATTTCTAAGATGAAAGAAAAGAATATAGCTGTAGAACTGCTCAAAAAACTATTGGCGGAGAAAGTGGCACTCTATCAAAAGACCAATATTGTACAGTCAGAGAAATTCTCTGACCTGCTCAATCGCTCTTTATCCAACTATTTGAAAGGATTACTCACCAATGAAGAAGTTATCCAAGAACTTTTGCAGTTGGCAAAAGATATTGCCTCGGCTGATTCAGCAGCTAATGAACTTGGTCTCACTCCCGAAGAAAAGTCATTCTATGATGCCTTGACCAAACCACAAGCAATTCACGACTTCTATAGTAATGAAGAATTGGTAGCTATGACAAAAGAACTCACCGACTCTCTGCGTAAGAACCGCACTATCGACTGGCAGAAGAAAGAATCAGCTCGTGCAGGTATGCGCAGAATGATTAAACATCTTCTGAAAAAATATCATTACCCGCCAGAGGAAGCAGCCAATGCATTGGAAACTGTCATCAAACAGTGTGAGCAGTGGACGGATAATGAACAAGAGAATTATTCAACAAAATCAGCCAAACTATATGAAATCCACGATGGTGACATACTGATGGCTGCAGAACCATAAATTAATTAAGATTATATGAATACAGGAGCTTTATTTTATAAGGCAGATTTACATATCCACTCTTATGGAGAAGGATCTGGTTCTTTTGATGTAATCGACACATCAAACTCTCCACAAGCTATTGTTGAAACAGCAATAACTAAAGGATTGAAAATAATAAGTATAACAGATCATAATCAATTCTTGAATAGCCTTTATGCAGTTAATTATGCGAAAAACAATGATATAGATATATTGGTGATTCCGGGAATAGAGGTCAGTACGACTCAAGGACATCTTTTGTTGTACTTTGACAAGCCTGATGATTTGCAACAATTCTATGGCAAACTAACTTTTAACGAGGATAAATCTCTTTGTCATCAAGGAATAGCAGAATGTTTAAATTTTGCAAACCAATACGGTGGAATTGGTATTCTTGCGCATATTACTCTTGAATCTGGTTTCGAAAAGACAATAAATCGCTACGGTCCACAGATGGAGCAAATCTTTAAATGCAAAAATCTTCTAGGATTAGAAATAACGGACAAAAGTGATGTTAACCTATTTACAGATCTTGATGATAAGCCAGAACATAAGCATTTGCTAGATTTATGGCGTACAACTTTAAATAATCAATTGCATCGTGATTTTGCAAAGTTGATGTCTTCAGATTCACATACTCTAGATAAACTAGGAAAAAATGCTGAAGGAGAAAATAGACTCACTCGAATTAAGATGCCGACATTAACATTTCGTTCTTTTCGTTTTGCAATGCTAAGTAGTGAATCTAGAGTTAGATTGGAAGAATGTGTACCAGAACAGCATCCCACCATTACACACATAAAAATAGAAGGAGGGCTTTTAGATGGAATAGATACAGAATTAAGTCCCAATTTAACCTGTATAATTGGTAGCAGAGGAGCAGGAAAATCAACACTTCTTGAATCAATACGAGAGACTTCTGGCAATTCTTCAAATTCAAAACTTTGTGATTCTGAGGTTTGGGCACAGAATATATTGCTTAGTTATTTTGATGAGGCAGGTCAAGAATTTTCTCTACGAAGAGAAAAAAATGCTTCTGTCATTAATTGTTCAGATCCCAATAATGGTATTACCCTCATTCCAATAGAAAGTTACGGACAAGGAGATACTGCTAGTACTTTGCAACATAGTGATGAAAACCCTAAAGTCATAATTGATTTCCTCGATTCTTTTTTAAACTTGGATTTATTGCATCAGCAAGATGAAGAGTATATCAATCTTTTGAGGTCAAATCAAAGCGAGATGAAAAAGTTGCGTATAAACTTAGCAGCATTACCTGAAGCAAGAAAAGCTTTAGTAAATGAGAAAAATAAATTGAAAGAATTAGAGAAAACGAAAGCTGCCGATATTGTAAAATTTCATAATGCTTTAATACAAGAAAGGGAATTCAGAAAGAGCTTAATAACCCAACTAAATGAACTTGTTAGAACATATAGAGAGATCTTGGGTGACAAGTCTCTGTTCAATGATGTTGCAGCTATGGACGATACTAAGGTCATTGTCGGGAAAGAATATTTTAAAAACGTGAAATCAATAGTAGATAATTTCAGTAAGCTTGTTACTCTAAAATCTACTGAACTAAATAGTGAACTAAAGAAAAAAATAGAAGAGCTAAAACAACAATTGACATTATGGGCCGCAAAAGAGCAAGAAATTAATGAGCAAATTGATGCAAAAAAAGTAGAACTAACTCAGCAAGGTATCCCATTTGACTTAGGTAAAATTAATCAAATATCTAAGGATATTGTTGATTATGAAAAAAAAGTAAAACGATTAAATGAAGACCAAAAAAAGTTAAGCGAATTACAGAGGGAACGTAAGGAAATACTAGAAAATAGAGAGAATAACAGGACAGAAATATACAGGTTGCATCTTTCGTTTGCTCAAAAGGTAAACAGAGATTTAAAGTCGTCTATTGATGACTTCTCTATTTCTATTAAATATGTAGCATCGCGCTATTCTCCAGAGTTTGAAGAAGTCTTGAAATCTCTAATGGGATGGCGTACTTCTCAAGTTTCTAAAGCGAAAATTATTGCTTCAAATATTTCTATAAGTGAATTTATCCATGCTGTGAAGGATAAAAATATGGAAATATTTCGTAACATTTTATATAATGGAGAAAGGCTATTACAAGACGCAGATATAGAAAATATTTTCTTTAATATATTGGAAGAAAATCATTATGAAGATTTAGAGTGTTTATCATATGATGATCTTCCGCAAATAATAGTAACAAAATTCATACAGCAAAATGGGGTTAATAAACCTATTATAAAGTCGATTTCTCAGCTTTCTTTAGGGCAGCAACAATCCGTTCTATTAGGAATCTTGATGTTGTCAGATAGTAATAAACCTTTATTGATAGATCAGCCAGAAGATAATCTTGATAGTGAATTTATATTTAAAACAATTGTTTCGAATTTAAGGAAGATTAAAGAACACCGCCAGGTTATAATAGTAACACACAATCCCAATATCGCTGTTCTTGGTGACGCTGAACTCATAATTCCTCTTAGAAGTACTAGTGTACACTCTATAGTTGATAATGCTGGTTCTGTAGATAATTTAGATACTATAAATCAATGCTGTCAAATATTAGAAGGGGGAGAATCAGCTTTTAAGCAGAGAAAAAATGTGTATGGATTTTAAATATATAATGCAGTAAGCTGTAGCCATAATGATAAGGTTCAAGATGTTTTCTAATTGATACTACTCAAATTGAGGAAACATTTTTGTACCATAAGAATGTAATTCGCTGATTATCAGTATAGGATAAGTTTGAGGAAGTGAAGTAAATTTTTAAAACTAAAATAATTGCAGCAGTCTGGTAATGGATTGCTGTAATTTGTTTTATATAATACTATGAAATTAGGAGAGGTAAAGGGTTAAAGTATTCATAAAAAGAAGTATCTTTGTGCTATGATAGAATCACTCAGAGTAGACTTGTAGAGATTTTTGTTACATATAAACTCAATTTTAGAAATGTTAGTCAACAAGGAAAAAGACATCGTACAATGTGCTGCCGTATTAGCTTGCGAGCTACACAAAGGGCAGGTGGATAAAGCTGGAGTTGATTACTTCACAGGTCATCTTACAACTGTTGCCAAAATGGGAAGTACTTGGAAAGAGCAGGTTGTGGGTTATCTACACGATGCAAGTGAAGATACCCCACATTCCGTTGAAGAAGTGCTTAACTTGTTAGATGCGAAATTAAGAACTCCCTTATCAGATACTGATAGACTTGAACTTGCCGATGCTTTACATTTGCTCAATCATCACCTTGCGCCTGATAGGGAAACATATATTCAGCGAATTAAAAGCAATGCCCTTGCAACTTCCGTAAAGATGCACGATCTTACTCACAATATGGACCTTACTCGTATTCCTAATCCAGCAAAGAAGGATTATGAACGTATTGAACGATATAAGAAGGAGTTTGCTTACTTAGGTGAGCTTAAAAATTAATTTTCATCTATAAACAGCTTCAATAAAACAATCATGACCGAAAAATATAACGCTTCTAACATTTCTCTCGATCAAATCTTAAGTTACATAAAGTCTGGAGAGATTGCTATACCAGAAATCCAACGCCCATTCGTATGGAAACCTCGGCAGGTTAGAGACTTGATAGACTCACTTTACAAAGGTTATCCTACTGGATATCTGATTATTTCGCAAAGTCCTGATATGCAGTTGAAAGATGGGAGTCTTTCATTGGGTAAGAAGATAATGATAGATGGTCAGCAGCGTGTTACGGCATTAATGACAGCTATTGCTGGGCTTGAGGTCTTAACTAATGATTTCAAGAAACGAAGAATTAAGATTGCATTTAATCCTCAAGCATCAGAAGAGAATGAAGAAGAAATCTTTAAAGTGCAAGATAATGCGATTTTAAGGGACAAGAGATGGATAGCTGATGTCGCAAATTTACTCAAGCCAGACTTTGACCAATGGGCATTTGTGAACGAATATTGTCAGCAAAACCCAGAAGTCAATGGTTCACAAATGAATAGGATATTAATGCGTCTGTTGGATATCAAGAATCGTCAGATTGGAGTTATCACACTTAACAAGGACTTGAATATTGATGAAGTAACTGATATCTTTATTCGTATTAATAGTCAAGGCGCTAAACTAAACCAAGCCGATTTTGCGATGTCAAAGATTGCCGCCAATACAGAATATGGTGGTAACGCATTACGCAAAGCTATTGACTATTTCTCACATTTAGCAGTAGAGCCCGATTGGTACAATGAAATGGCTCAAGACACGCTATTTATGGAGACACCATACGCAAGTAGACTGCAATGGTTGAAAGATGATAGAGCATCTATCTTCGACCCTGATTATAACGACATCCTGCGTATAGCGTTTATGTATAAGTTTGGTCGAGCAAAGCTAAAAGACCTCGTAAGTCTTCTTGGTGGACGTGATTTTGAGACACGAGAATATAAAGCACAAATAGCAGAAGAATCATTTACCAAATTAAGTGAAGGAGTTATGGATTTTATGAACCAATACACTTTCTCAAATTTCATACTTGGTATGAAAGCTGCAGGCTTCATCTCTAACAAGCTGATTAACTCTCAAATGACGTTGGACTTTGCCTATACATTGTACTTGTTATTGAATAATGATACTACAATCGAAAGGAGTCAGATAAAGCATTACGTAGCAAAATGGTTTGTTATGTCGACATTAACAAGTAGATATACTGGTTCTCCGGAGACACAAATGGACTTTGATATTAAACGTATTCGTGAGAAAGGGTTCTTACCCTTCTTCCAAGAAGTGGAAGAAGCCAATCTTTCCGATACATTCTGGAATGTCCGATTGGTACAACTACTCGAAACACAAATCATTAACAGTCCATTCTTCAATGTGTTTCTTGCAGCACAGGTATACAAAGGTAATAATGCTTTATTTTGTAACGGAACTAAAGTGGGGTATTTAATCACTTTGATAGGCGATGTCCACCATATATTTCCTAAACAATATCTGCGCAATAATGGCTATAATGAGAAGATACAATACAATCAGATAGCCAACTTCACTTATCTTGATACACAAGTAAATAAAGACATTTCTGATGCTGCTCCGAATGTATATTTCACCAATGCAATAAAACAATGTGAAGAAGGTAATGCTCGCTACGGTAATATAACAGATCTAAATTGTCTAAAGACTAACATGGCAGAGAACTGCATACCCGAACAAATCGTGGATATGGACTACTCTGATTATCCTGATTTTCTTATTGCCAGAAGAAAGTTGATGGCAGCAAAAATTAAAGACTATTATTTTAGCTTATAATAAA
>ERZ773027.986-NODE-986-length-16293-cov-2.900911_pt1 | contig 16293 bp, 11 predicted proteins | sample MGYA00511032_ERZ773027 | MGnify/ENA primary metagenome ERZ773027 (study PRJEB29015, sample SAMEA2738138) | human oral metagenome | biome: human oral; feature: human-associated habitat; material: saliva | place: China | collected 2190 ... | reverse complement strand
CACCGAACATGTCATGTAAGGCATCATAAAGAGGACGCAAATAAGGATCTACTTTTTCTTGCAAATCACCTGGTAAATAGCCTAGTTTTTCCCCTGCCTCTACGGCTGGTCTCGTCAAGATAATGCGATCTACCTCACGATTTTTCAAGTAAAATGCGGCTAATGCTACCGCTAAGTAGGTCTTACCCGTACCAGCCGGACCGATTCCAAAGGTGATCGTATTGCGACGGATACTATCTACATATTGTTTTTGACCCATTGTTTTAGGAATAATAGGATTTCCTTTTACAGTCACATTGATGGTATCTTCATAAAGCTTAAAAAGAGCCTCTTTTTCGCCTTTCAAAATCATATTCGCAGTAGTTCGCACGTGATGGTCCGTAATTTTAATATGATTTTTAAATAAATATAGCAATACATCAAGGACTTCTATCGCCACCTGTACATCTTCTTCCGAACCAGTCACATCTATCGTTGTATCTCGATGTAATATATCTACTGTTACTAGTTCTTCCAATACTTTTATGTGAGACCCTTGAGGTCCCACAATAGGTCCTACCATATCATAGGTAGGTATGGTAAATCTCTGATTAGCCATATGCTCCCTTTCACAGAAACTTTTGTACCGCAGCACCATGTAAGTAGTCATAAGCACTGCCTTGAGAAATATCTTCGTCTTCCATAATTTGATCAATCAAATCTTGTACACGCCACCATCCCATAGACCAATTCGTAAAAATTGTATTATCCTCTGGTGCACGTCCTACCAGTCTTTGTAAAACAATCTTAGGATCTAAGTAGCGCAAAAATTCCACCACTCGCCGGGCGTACTCTTCCGCACTGATTAAAGTAAACTCACCAGCCTCGTAATCTCGCGCCATTATTGTATTCTTTACTAAGTATAATGCATGGAGCTTCACTTGGTCTACTTGTAAGGCTGATAAAGTTTTCGCTCCTTCAATAACATCGTCCATGGTGTCCCACGGAAGGTTCAGTATCATATGAGTACATACTTCAAATCCATAGCGCTTGATACGTAATACTGCATCAATAAACTCCGCCATCGTATGTCCTCGATTTACCTTTTGCAGTGTATGATAGTTCACAGATTGTAGGCCTAATTCTATGTAGATATCAATGCCATATTTATTTTGTATTTCTTTTAAAATATCTAAATACGCATCATGCACACAGTCAGGGCGTGTGGCAATGGCAATACCTACCACATGTTCTAAACAAGCTTCCTCCACATACTGGCGAAACTTCTCTGGTGGTAAATAGGTATTACTAAAATTCTGAAAGTACGGTATATATTTATAAGCCTTATACTTTTTTGCAATATGCACCACAGTCTCATCAATTTGTTGTTTCACCGTCATAGAGGCTGGTCGATTTTCATAGCCTGCTCCAATCTCACCGCAAAAGGTACATCCACCTACTCCAGCGGATCCATCACGATTAGGACAAGTCAACGGAAGTGCCACTGGAATCTTGTATGCCTTTTCTCCATATCGTTCTTTATAAAAAGTAGATATCATTCGATACCGCTTTGGTTTTGTCGTATCGCTCATGTCACACCTCCTCTCTGATCGTTGGGCTAGTAGTATCTTCGTGATGATGTATATGGTCATTTCCAGATCGTGAGGGACGTATAAAAGGTTTTGTCTCACCTTTTACATCAATAATGATAGTATAAGTATCTTTAGATGGTACAACTTTTACAGCATCGTAGGAACTTCGTGAAATCCCCAAGTATGACAATGATTCCCCACAGACCTCAATGGTATGGTAATCTTGTCGGATTCTTCGCCATTCTACAAAGGAATAGTTAGGCATATATCGTCTCACCAATTCTTCCTCACGCCAGAATACCTCAGCTTCTTGCATTTCTTGTTTTCTATCTTTAGATAAACCAAATCGTTCATCCCGTATTTTACCATTGAAAGAAGTTAACACATCATAGCGCAGTAAGTCACAGGCTATTCGGTCCTCTTTCAAGGTAAAGAACTCATACAGAAAGGCTATCTGATCTGCATCGTTTAGTTTGCGGTCTTGATTCCCTTTTTCTAACCATAGCTTGGTCATGTCTTCAAAATAGGCAAAGGCCGATCCTTCTTGGATTAAGCTTTCACTAATATATCCGAATACGGTTCTATACCGTTCACTATTGTAAAAACGTTCAAACACATCTTCAAAATGTTTCAGCATCCGCACATCATCGTAAGGTAAGACATGGGTTTGTAACACTTCGTAAGGTGCTTTCGGATTCGCAATGTATTCGTACTCTGCCATAGAACGCACGCCAGACCCTTTCAATAGTTTTAAAAAGCCAATCTGCAATGCATGAGGTTGTAAACTGAACAAATCATTGAAAGATGTTTCAAAAATAGCTTTACTTTCATAAGGCAAACCTACAATTAAATCCATATGCACATGGGTGCGCCCTGCATTGATAATCGGAGGAATCACAGACTCAATACGCCCCCAATCATTGCGACGATGGATAGCCTCCAATGTTTTATCATGCGTGCTTTGAACGCCTACCTCAATCTGTATTTGACCATGGCGAGTAGAACTTAGAATCTCTACATCTTTTTCTGTCATTAAAATAGATTCCATTTCCAAGTGAAAGTTTGTATTGCCTCCATTGTCGCGCATCCACTCCATCAATGGGATATGATGATGAGGTGCACAGTTGAACGTACGATCCACAAACTTCACCTGTTTTACATTGTGCTCTACGAACCAAGCCAACTCTTGTAATACCCGTTCTTGGGGAAAGAATCGAACGGTGTTACGATTTCCAGATAAACAATACTGGCAACTAAATGGACAACCTCGAGAAGATTCATAATAGACAATCTTATTTCCCAAGGTAAGCATATCTTCTTCCGTGTACGGGAATGGTATCGTACTTAAGTCCGTCACCTCTACAGCTTCTTCAGATCCTTGAATATGCCCCTGCTCCCTGCCTAAAATACCAGGTATGACAGGATTCAGCGGAGATTGACCTGTACGGATTGCTTTCACAAAGGAAGTGAAAGCCTCCTCAGCTTCGCCTTGTACAACATAGTCAATATACGGGTGCTCTTCTAATAGTTCCCGCGCCGTATAACTTACCTCAGGACCACCTAATATAATTTTTGTGTTAGGGCGAACCGCCTTAATCATAGAACAAAGATGTAATGTCATATCAATATTCCAAATATAACAAGCAAAGCCTAATACATCTGCATCTAATGTAGTCACATTGTTTAAGATATCTAAAATAGGCATATTAATAGTGTACTCCACTATCTCATATGCCTCGTCTTTCGTTCTTCCATAAGCCTGCAAATAACGCAATGCCAAAGAAGAGTGTATATATTTTGAATTCAACGTTGAAATAATAACTTTCATTTGTACCTCACTCATCGAATGAACCTAGTTCATCGGCTATTGCTCTATTATACCATACAATGCAAACTACTCCCACATTTTAACTCCTAGCGGAACGCAGTTAGGTGTAGCAGCCTTTGTGGCACCCCTTACTGATAAAATTATACAAACACAAGAAGAGCACAACATGTTCCGGAGCAAACCTAACCACTGTATCAGTTCGGGTCGGAATATGTCGTACTCTTCCCTTTATTTTATCTAGTTACATACAGCACACAGTCCATAAAGAACAAGTAGTATTTTACCTCAAAGTATGGTATACTTAACGTGTAAATAAGAAGAGCCATCAACGTGTGCAGGCGTTAGGCTCATCTCAAATGTTGGAAAATTTGACTCGCCTAACGTGTATAAGTGGTCCTAACACTTATCATTTACGTTAGGCTTTGTCATTTCTAATTAAAGAAACGATAAATATCTATAATCAACTTCAAAAACTTTATCAATAAAGATAACTTTCTAAAATTTTTCATAGAAATCACCTCCTCCCATACTAGGAAGAGATGAGCCTAACAATACGTCAATGGCTCTTACAATTTTTATTATAACATAATTTATTCGTACTGTTTATATAAAGCTAATACCATAATAATCAGCAAACTAAGCAAAGCACAAGTTTGCAAATGATGCCGTCGCAAACACAAAAAGGCCGCAACACACTCTTAAACAAACTTACCATAGGCTTAGTTTAAGAAGAATTACGTTGCGGTCTTTCCATCCCCTGAGGAACGCCGTTACGAGCTTTCTTTTGTAATTCTCTTTCAAATCGATCGTCAACTCTGACAGGTTTTTTATAAATTCCATCTACGTATTCATTTTTAATATATAAGATACTAACTGGACACATATTCTGAATTAGAAAAGCCTTCTCATATCCAAGAACTTCCCCAAATAAAATAGTGTCACATTTTCCATATTTATCAATCTTCGTATTATATATTTTCTGAAATTTATCTACTTGCGATGAAAAAGGTATCATCCAATATAGTTTAGTTGCTGTATCTAAAAAAGCATAAAAGCATGGTCTATCATGTGGCTGACCATCTATAGTTTCTTTATTTTTCATTAAGTGTGGATCTGGAAAATCTATAAAGTATTGATCTTTTATATAATAAAAGTGACCTGTATTCATAAACTCCTCCCTAAAAAAAATAGACCCCATTCTTTTGAATGGAGTCTAACTATTTGAGCTCGAACACTTATTGAGTCGCATATCGAGTAGCGACAACCATTTGAACTTAATCTTATTTTAGTTGCTTATTAAGTAACAACAAATATTAGAGATACTAGTATCTCTAATATCAGTATACGCATTGAAAAAGATAAAGTCAATCATAAAATCTATATCCTTCACCTAAGGAACGCGGTTACGAGTAGCAGCCTTTGTGGCGTTCCTTTACTACCTAAATCAAACAAACACAAGAAGAGCACGGTGTGCCCCGAACAAACATTATGAAATACCGTTTGTGAGGGGTATGCCGTGCTCTTCCCTTTGCTTCTATTTAGTTACGAACGCCACAAGGCTACATATCGTCACAAGTCCCACCACAAAAAGCCCCCAAAAGTAAATAGCCTTCTTTTCCTCTATGTATCATCTATACATAAAGCACGCAACATGCTCCTGAGCAAACATTATGAAATACCGTTTGCGAAGGAGTGTGTTGCGTGCTTTCCTTATGCTAATTCATGATTAACACGAAGGCTATTTACTTTTTACTTTTTGATCCAAGGCATCAATTTACGTAATTCGCCGCCCACTTCTTCTACTTGATGTGCTGCTGCTTGTTTACGTTGTTCTTGTAAGTAAGGGTAACCTGCTGCATAGTCACCAAGGAATTGATCAGCAAATTTGCCGTTTTGGATATCTTTCAATACACCGCGCATAGCTTCTTTCGCTGCTGCTGGGATTACTTTTGGTCCTGTCACATAGTCACCGAATTCAGCTGTGTTGGAGATAGATTTACGCATTGTTTCGAAACCACCTTCATAGATCAAGTCGATGATTAATTTCATTTCATGAACACATTCAAAGTATGCATTAACTGGGTTGTAACCAGCTTCTACCAACACTTCGAAACCAGTTTGCATCAACGCACATACGCCGCCGCAAAGTACTGCTTGTTCGCCGAATAAGTCAGTTTCAGTTTCTTGACGGAAGTCAGTTTCCAAAATACCGGAACGGCCACCGCCTACACCAGATGCCCATGCCAATGCCACTTCTTTAGTATCTCCACTTGGGTCTGCGTATACAGCGTACAAGCAAGGAACGCCAGAACCTTCTTGGAATGTACGACGTACTAAGTGACCAGGGCCTTTAGGAGCTACCATGAATACGTTTACGTCAGCAGATGGTTTAATTTTACCGAAATGAATGTTGAAACCATGAGCAAATGCCAAGTACGCACCTTTTTTAAGGTTAGGAGCGATGGATTTTTCGTAAGTTTCTGCTTGTAATTCATCTGGAATTAAGATCATCACAACGTCTGCACCTTTTACAGCCTCGCCTGTTTCTTTTACTACAAAACCAGCTTCTTCTGCTTCTTTCCAAGATTTGGAACCTTCACGAAGACCGATTTGTACGTCCATGCCGCTTTCTTTCAAGTTCAATGCATGCGCATGACCTTGGGAACCATAGCCAAGAACTGTAATTTTTTTACCTACTAATGCTTGTAGATTGCAATCTGCATCATAAAATACTTGTGTGCCTAAAATGTTACCTGCCATTGTGATAACCTCCTACTTTGTAATACATAATGATGTTTATAATTTACTAGATTTTCTAGTGAAATTCAACTGATTTTAAGCCATTCGGCTTACGGATTTACCATACTTAGTATGATAATTTGGTATAAATAAAAATATCTTTGTACACTCTATAAAAACATTTTATGAAAGTACTTGTAACCAAGGTCGATCTTGGACCCAAGTAACTTTCACTGAAAGTCCATAAAGTGCTGATAATATCTCATTGGTAATGACCTCGTGTTTCGGCCCCGCTTGGAAGATTTTACCTTCTTTCAAGAGTGCCACATGGGTCACTGTGGGAAGGATTTCCTCGATTTGATGGGTCACATAGATGAACGGACAAGGAGTATCCTGCGCCCCTTGTCGATTGAGATGGCGGAGCAATTGCTCTCGGCTCGGTACATCTAATCCATTGCATGGTTCATCCAAGATAAGTAAGTCTGGACTCGTCATCAGTGCTCTCCCGATGAGGGCTCGTCGTTGTTCTCCTGTGGACAATACTCCAAAGTGACGATGTTGTAACTGTTGCAAGCCCATACTGGCTAGGACCGCATCACAGCGTTGTTCTTCTTCCTCTGTCACATCATGGTATATACCAATCGTTCCATGTGCTCCAGAGAGTAAAATTTGCCGCACTGTTTCGTCTCGCATGGTTCGTTCAAATTGCCCCAATGTAGAGCTGACGAATCCGATACGATCTTTTACGTCTTTCCACACGCATTGTCCAAAGGTATGCCCTAGGACACGGACCTCACCACGAGTAGCGCAGGTGTACGCCATAATCATGCCCAGCAAGGTGGACTTGCCTGCCCCATTGAGACCCAATAGCGCCCAGTTTTCCTCTGCTTTCACATGCCAATCTACACCTTGCAAAATCGCTTCTCCATTGCGGACGAAGGTAACACCCTCGTAATGTAATAACTCACCTTGCTTTGGTTCTGCTATGTCCATTACATTTTTTCTCCACGACTCATAGCAGTGCAACCTGTTTTTGCAATTTCCAAAATGCCATATTCTTTCATAATTTCTATGAAAGCATCCAGCTTCTGCGTTTCTCCTGTAATTTCTATGACGATAGAGCTAGGTCCTACATCGAGTACATTGCCACGGTACACATCTGCTAATTGGATGATTTGTGGTCGTACGGATACGTCGGCTTTTACCTTGATCAACATCAATTCACGACGCACCACTTGTTCTGGAGAGAATACTTTTACTTTGATGGCATCTACTAATTTGTAAATTTGTTTTTGGATTTGATCCAACTGCACTTCGTCTGTTTCTACGGTTAAGGTAATCCGCGCTTGATCCTTAGGAATGGAAATGCCCGATGTCATTTGGGTCACAGAGTAGCCACGACGATTGAACAAGGAAAGGATTCTTGCCCCGATACCTGGTTTGTTTTTTGTAATCACTAACACTTGGTGTTGTTGTACTTTACTCATTGTCAGGGCCTCCTTTCAATCCCATCATATCTTTGGCTGTGCAACCGGCTGGGATCATTGGGAATACATTTTCTTCTCGTTCTACCACGCAGTTAATCACCACTGGTTCGTCAGATAAGATGAGGTCTCGTAATTGGCTGCGCAAGTCTTCGATGGTGGATAGTGTCACACCTTGTACACCATAGGCTTTTGCCAAGGTTTCAAAGTCTGGGTTTACCTCTAGATCTACGAAGGAATAGCGACGTTGATTGAACAGTTCTTGCCATTGACGAACCATGCCTAAGAAACCATTGTTGATGATTACAACTTTCACAGGGATATTATAAGCTTTCAATAAGAGCAACTCTTGGCTGTTCATTTGTAAGCCTCCATCACCTGTAATGAGTACTACTTTTTTGTCTGGCTGTGCCACTTGTGCACCGATAGCTGCTGGCAAACCAAAGCCCATCGTACCGGCACCACCGGATGTGATGATCGTATTCGGCTTGGAGAAAGTAATGAATTGAGACGTCCACATTTGATGTTGTCCTACGTCGGTCACAACGATGGCATTGCCTTTCACGATATTGTCAATTTCTTGAATCACCTTTTGTGGTAATAAGGAAGTTCCCTCATGAGGGCGCACACGAATTGGATACTCTTCACGCCATTCACGGATGCGTTCCAACCAACTTTCATGAGTTTGTGGAGTCAATTCATGATTCATTTCGTTCAATACATGTTTCAAATCCCCAACGATAGGTATATCGATGAGTTTATTCTTACCAATTTCTGCTGGATCAATATCTACGTGGATAATAGTAGCCTCTTTGCAGAACTCCTTCGGAACCCCTGCGATACGATCGTCGAAACGAATGCCTAAGGCAAGTACTACATCTGCTTCATTCACAGCATAGTTGGCATACACCGTACCATGCATGCCTAGCATACCTAGCGATAATTGGTGTTCTCCTGGAAAGGAACCTAAGCCCAATAACGTATTCACCACTGGAACTTGGCACGTTGTGGCCAATTTATAAAGTTCTTCTGTAGCATTCGATAATAGTACCCCATGGCCTGCTATGATAAGAGGTCGTTTTGCACCTTTCAACAGGTCGATGGCTTTTTTGATTTGTTTTGGATGTCCGATATAATTCGGGTCATAGCCTTCGATAGAGATTGGTTCATTGAAGATAGCTTCAAATTCTTCATAGGAAATGACATCTAATTGCGCATCTCGTGTGATATCTACGAGCACCGGACCTGGACGACCTGTAGTCGCTAAGTAGTAGGCTTCTTTCACAGTGCGAATCATATCTCGGATATCTTTCACCAAGTAGTTATTTTTCGTCACCGGCATCGTAATGCCCACGATGTCCGATTCTTGGAATGCATCTTTTCCCAGCAAGTGACTGCACACCTGACCAGTAATAGCCAAGAGTGGAATGGAATCCATATGAGCCGTCATAATGCCTGTCACAAGGTTCGTCGCCCCTGGACCAGACGTAGCTAAACAGACCCCACATTTGCCAGACGCACGAGCATAGCCGTCCGCTTCATGAGCTGCCCCTTGTTCATGACGTGCCAAGTAATGGTTGATACCTTCAAAATCATAAATTTCATTGTATATAGGAATTACGGCGCCGCCAGGATAGCCAAATATGTCTGTTACTCCCAAGCGCTTCAATGTTTCTAGGAGTATGCGGGCTCCTCGAATCATTTTCTGTTCACTCATAGTGTATCCCTTTCTATATCTATCGTATTCATTAGTCATGTTCATTAAATTCGTTAGAACTAATACGGTGAATCGTATATCCACGGTCCGCCATAGCCGCCGTGATTTTCTTAATATGCTCTTCTCCGTTCGTTTCTACGGTCACCACCAATTCCACTTCATGGAATCGGTCTAAGTTTTTAAACTGATTATGTTCCAGTTTGATGACATTCGCATTTTGTTCTGCCAAGATTTCAGACACCGCCACTAATTGGCCTGGTTTATCGGATAAATTCACAGCAAATGTGAAAATACGGCCCCGTACAACTAAGCCTTTGGTAATCATGGAAGCAATGGTCAATACGTCGATGTTACCACCGCTCAAGATGCTGACTACCGTTTTGCCTCGTACTCGCAATTTTTTCAACCCTGCCACTGAAAGTAAGCCCGCATTTTCACCGATGATTTTATGTTTTTCCGCCAATAATAGAAAAGCTTCCATCAATTCATAGTCGGATACGGTAACGATTTCATCCACATAGGTTTGAATGTATTCTAAGTCTCTTGTACCAATTAATTTTACAGCTGCCCCATCAGCAATGGTGCTCACAGATGGTAGATTCACTGGTTTTCCTTCTGCTACGGCCGCTTTCGCACTGGCTGCGCCTTCTGGTTCTACACCGATGATCTTCACTTGTGGATTTTTCAGCTTCGCTGCCGCTGCCACACCGGAGATCAATCCGCCACCACCAATTGGTACTAAGATAATATCTGCATTTGGCAATTCTTCTAAAATCTCTAGAGCAATTGTCCCTTGCCCTTCGATGACATCTTCATCATCGAAAGGATGGACAAATACATAGCCATGTTTTTGTTGTAGTTCGCAAGCTTTTTCATAGGCTTCGTCATAGACTTCGCCAGCTAGCACCACTTCTGCTCCGTATTGGCGCGTCGCCTCTACTTTGATGAGCGGTGTGTGGCGTGGCATGACGATGACCGCTTTAATGCCTAAACGTTGAGCTGCTAGCGCCACCCCTTGTGCATGGTTGCCGGCGGATGCCGCAATAACGCCACAGGCTTTTTCTTCTTCTGTTAATTTGGAAATTTTATTGTAAGCGCCCCGCAATTTGAAAGACCCTGTACGTTGTAAATTTTCCGGTTTGATATATACATCATTGCCTGTTTCTTGGGAGTACACGGAGCTATGAATTAATTTAGTTTTCACCGCAATCGTAGCGAGTCGCTCTCTAGCCTCCATGAAATCGTATAATTTATGCATATAAATATCCTTTCCTAAGTATGTATTCTATCTATGGAACTGTACTTCCCTCATAGATATGTCTATCCTGACTGCGTTCTCACATAGATCATTCTATATCCCGACAACATTCCCTCTTATGCTTCGTCTAGGATTTCGATAGCACCTTGTGCGGCAGAGGATACATGCATAGCATATTTTTTCAAGTATCCTGTGACATCTGATTTATGCGGTGCTAAGTTTGCTTTTCTTCGTGCAATTTCTTCCTCTGAAAGTTTCACATTCAAGGAACGATTTGGAATATCGATTTCGATAATATCTCCATCTTCTACGATAGCGATAGTGCCGCCAGAGGCTGCTTCTGGAGATACGTGACCAATGGATGCACCACGAGTAGCACCAGAGAAACGACCATCTGTAATCAAGGCTACGTCTTTACCAAGACCCATACCTGTGATCGTCGCTGTTGGTGTCAACATTTCACGCATACCTGGACCACCTTTTGGACCTTCATAGCGAATAATGACTACATCACCTTTCACAATTTTGTGACCCATGATCGCTTCTACCGCTTCTTCTTCGCTGTTGAAGACTTTCGCTGGACCAGAGTGAACTAGCATTTCTGGGTCTACAGCACCTTCTTTCACAACAGAACCGTCCGGAGCCAAGTTACCTTTCAATACAGCGATACCACCTGTGGTGTATACTGGATCACTCCAAGGATGGATCACATCTTCGTCTAGGACTTTCACAGTTTTAGCAATCGTACCTTGGTCCACCAAGCTCACAGATTTCGCACCTTCATGCAAGTGACCTTGTTCTTGTAAACGATGCATTACCGCATACACACCGCCTGCAGCATGTAAGTCTTCGATGAAATATTTACCAGATGGAGACAATTTCGCCAATTGTGGTGTGTCTCCTGCAATGCGGTTGAAGTCGTCCAATGTTAAGGACACGCCTGCTTCATGAGCGATAGCTGGTAAATGTAGCGCTGTGTTGGAAGAACCGCCCAATGCCATGTCCACGGCTACTGCATTTTCAAAGGCTTCTTTCGTCAATACATCTTTTGGACGTAAGCCTTCTTGTAATACTTCCATCACTTGCATACCCGCACGTTTTGCTAGACGCAAACGCTCGGAGTAAACCGCTGGAATCGTACCATTACCTGGTAATGCCATACCCAATGCTTCTGTTAAGCAGTTCATGGTGTTCGCTGTATACATACCGGAGCAAGATCCACAGGTCGGACAAGCGACATTTTCAATATGTTCTAATTCTTCTTCGGAAATGAGGCCAGCTTCAAATTTACCTACCGCTTCAAACACGTCGGATAAACCGATTTTTTTACCATTATGCACGCCTGCTAGCATAGCGCCACCAGAGACGAACACAGATGGTAAATTCAAACGAGCTGCTGCGATCAACATACCTGGTACTACTTTATCACAGTTAGGAATGAACACCATCGCATCGAATGGTGTGGCCATAGCAGATGCCTCGATGGAATCAGCAATGATATTACGTGTAACCAAGGAATATTTCATACCGATGTGGTTCATTGCCAATCCATCACAAATACCGATAGTATTAAATTCCATAGGAATACCGCCCGCTTCGCGGATGCCATCTTTCACAGCCTGTACTAAATTTTTCAAATGCACATGACCGGGAATAATTTCGTTGAAAGAATTGGCAATACCAATGATTGGTTTTCCAATTTCCTCATTGATGAATCCTAATGCTTTTAATAATGAACGATGAGGAGCTCGTGTAGCTCCTTTTGCTACTCTATCACTGCGTACCATATGATGATCCTTTCTACTCTTGATACTATACTGGTTATAACACTTGTTATAGTTACATATTGCTGTCTAAGTACTATATCCATACACTGAAATACTAGTATGTGATTTCTATTTAATACTTCTATAATTTTGTATCTATCTAATAGATTCCAAATCCACATCTAATAGTATAGTATGGTATAGTTTTTAGCCATAAAAAAGGGCGACCCCTCTGGAATCGCCTTTTAGTATATATGTATGCACGTTAATCAAATAGACTACAACAACTTAGATTCCTTATGCTGTATACAAAGAAACCTAAGATGGTAGCTCTACCGAAGAAAAGGCGACCTCTATGGAATTGTTAGTTCTAATGACGTTCACGACTAGGAACAGGACGAGCACGAGAATTGCTAACAATGCCATGATAATCTCCTTTCTGTACGATATGCGTACGAATCTTAACTATAAGTGTAATACTTTAAAAATTTAATAACTGTCTACTATTGTAACACCTTTGTCCACTGTGTGCAAGGGTATTCCCTTATTTTTTACAAGATATATCTGTCTTATTTTCCACAATCTGTTATACTATAAGTGTTACTTCCCCTATACTGGTAACAGAAAGGGGGTGAATTTTATGGAATCAATACTACTTACTCTTTTTATCTCGATTATGGCAAATGTTCTCGCTTACTACATTTGTAAATGGTTAGATCGAGTATTTAAGAAGTAACTAGCCTAGCCTTGTCAGCTATATAGACAAATGAAAACACCCAGGTCTGACCACCTGGGTGTTTTTTTAGGTGAACTTTATGAAATCACCATTACTCTTTTTTGCTTGCCTAAATTATATCATAAATTGTAAAAAAATAAAACCCCACGGTTAGCGGACCGTGGAGTTTCTTTTGCTTGTAAATGGAAATCATCAACTTTTTTCCATCCCAATTATATCACTTTCCTATTATATTTTCTAGTATATAAGAAACACCCAGGTCTGACCACCTGGGTGTTTTTTTGTGAACCTAATGCTAACTATTTTTACACTTTTTTCGCTTGCCCACATTATATCATAATTGCAAAAAAATAAAACATTACTCCCCTAAGAAACGTTTTGCCTCGCAATAGTTCACGATACCTTCTACTACTTTTTTAGCTTCTCGCATAGCCAATACTACAGTAGCTGGTTTATGCACTACGTCACCGCCTGCGAATACACCTTGACGACTTGTCATACCATATGGCATATCTCGTGTTACCACATAGCCAGCTTCATTCACTTCGATGCCATTACCAGGACCTACTAGACGAGCATTCGGTTTATGTCCAATGGCCACAATGATTTTATCTGCTAGTAATGTAAAGTCTTCGCCTGTGCTTTTCACAGATCCATCTTCTTGTAGTTCTTGTCGTGTCAATGTCAAACCTTCCACGATATCTGAACCAGTTACTTCTTTTGGAGCTGCTAAGAATTCAAAACGAATGCCTTCTTCTTTCGCTTCTTCAAACTCTGTTGGGTTCGCTGGCATTTGTTCTTCTCCGCGACGGTACGTCACAGTGACACTTTCAGCACCAAGACGAACACAAGTACGAGCCGCATCCATCGCCACATTACCAGCACCGATGATGACAACTTTATCACCTTTATATACAGGGATCAATTCTTCTTCGGCTCTACCATTTTGTACTAATTGTACCGATGTTAATAATGCCATTGCTTGTAACATACCAGCTTTGTCATCGCCAGGCAAAGAAATTTCCGCTGGTACATGAGTTCCTGTAGCAATAAAGATCGCATCGAAACCTTCTTCAAAAAGAGCATCTAAGTTACGATCTGGACCGATTGTGACATTGCATTCAAAAGTAACACCTAATGTTTGTAATCGTTTTACTTCACGGCGCACAATTCGTTTTCCCAACCGGAACTCTGGAATACCAAATAATAGAATACCACCCGGTTCATCTTGGCGTTCAAACACAGTCACATCATAACCTAATTTTGCCATATCACCAGCTACCGTTAATCCAGCAGGACCAGATCCGATAATAGCAATTTTACCTTGGTCTTTACGATTTGGTTTCACCTTACGAAGATTATTATCGCTTTCAAAATCAGCTGCAAAGCGTTCTAATTTACCGATATTGATAGGTTTATTCGCACGATTTAAAATACATGCCCCTTCACATTGTTTTTCACGAGCACACACTCGACCACACACAGCTGGTAAACTGCTACGCTCAGCAATAATATCGTTGGCTAATCCAAAGTTACCATGCGCAATAGCTTGGATGAAACGAGGAATTTCATTTTCAATAGGACAACCTGTACGGCACAATGGTTTCGCACAATTCAAACAACGCTTCGCCTCAATAAATGCTTCTTCCATCGTATAATCTTTATCAAATTCTATCTCTTGTCGCAGCTCCATAAAGACCTCCTTGCACCACTCTGGTGACACACTTTTCTTTTACACACTCTATTTATAGGTTCTTACTTATTTCGATATAATACGTATAGTATACCATAGACTAGTCCATCTCACTGTAACAATGGCTACACCCTTGCTGTATCCATGGAATTAGCCATCCCTTTTCTTAGTGAAAGTACTAAAAGATATATCCTATAGTATACCATATGTGCGTACAGTGTGTAACTATGTATTTTTATATATTATGAAACGATACCTCTATCGTTTCACACATATTGCAACGATAGACTATATACATATGATACAACCATTAATAAATCTCTATACTATCGCATGTATGAGCATATGCAACGATACCTCTATCGTTTCAGTACCATTGCAACGATACAAAAAAGAGGTCCACCACATGGGTAGACCTCTATATGAATCATAATTAGTTTGCAGATGTAATAGTTCCTTTGAAGGTTTCTGCAATGAATTGTTTGATCGCTTCGGACTGATAAATCTCTGCAATTTTTTTGTATGTTGCATTGTCTTTATCTTGTTCACGAGTCGCCAAGATCATGACAGCCAATGGCTCATCTTTTGGTTCTAAGTATAATCCTTTTTCACCTACGTTGATGCCTGCACTTTGCACGTAGTTCATTGGAATCGTTGCCAATGTTACATCGTCTAAGCTACGAGGTAATTGTGCTGCCTCTAATTCTTGAACTTTTAAGTTCTTAGGATTTTCCACAATGTCTGCCACTGTCGCTTTAAACCCAACGCCCTCTTTCAACTTGATAAGACCTGCTCGTTGTAACAAGGCTAAGGCACGTCCACCATTAGTTGGATCATTTGGAATCGCTACGGTGTCTCCATCTTTCACATCGATAGGAGATTTCACAGAATTACTGTAAATACCCATTGGCATTAAAATCGTTTTGCCAATCGGCACTAGTTTAGAATTGTTTTGCTTGTTAAAGTTCTCTAAGAACGGCACATGTTGGTACGCATTCAATTGGATATCTCCATCTGCTAATGCCTTATCTGGTGTGATGTAGTCGGAAAATTCTACTACTTTCAGCTGGATACCTTGTTTTTGTGCTTCCTTCGCCACAGCCTCTGCCACTTGTGCATGAGGACCTGCAGTGGCACCAATTTTAATTTCCTTCGGCGTATCCTGCGTCGTTGTCGATGTACCACAGCCCGCAATGCCTAACGCCAATATACCCACTAATAGGGGCGTAAATAGTGATTTTAATTTCATAGTTCTATCCTTTCATAACTACTCCATACATATATATATTTCTACTGAAAGTCCTCTCTCATCTCTCGAGTATTAAGGATAGCATAAGAAGTATGTATTGGCTAATAACCGTTTTTAGATAGTTATTATAGTTTATATTTATAATGTAAATTTTTAACGATATAGATGTACGTAGACTTATTTACGCAAAACGGAATATTAGATAAGTATTAGATAAGTATTACACATAACTATAAAAACAAAAAGGGAAGT
>ERZ773027.984-NODE-984-length-16304-cov-5.569881_pt1 | contig 16304 bp, 21 predicted proteins | sample MGYA00511032_ERZ773027 | MGnify/ENA primary metagenome ERZ773027 (study PRJEB29015, sample SAMEA2738138) | human oral metagenome | biome: human oral; feature: human-associated habitat; material: saliva | place: China | collected 2190 ... | reverse complement strand
AAAAACGCCCACTTTCTCCACTTTTCAGTATTGAGAAAAAGATTTAATGACCAAGAGGCTGAGCAAAAACTCGCTTCTAACTATCAAAAAAAGGAGCATTTCCGTAGTTGGAGATGTTCCTTTTCTTATGTCATGATTTATAATTATAGTTGCTTAGTTTTAAACGAGCATATTATAATAAAGCTATGGCATATAGTACAGATTTTAAACAAGGAGCATCAGATTACATCAAAGAAGGACATAGCCATGTCGAGGCAGCCAAAGTTTTTGATGTTGGCGTCAGAACTCTCTTCACGTGGGAAAAGAAATTACGTGAACAAGGACACTTAGAGCGGAAAAAGCGAAAGATTCCTTTAGAGGAACTGAAAACCTCTGTAGAGGATCATCCAGACGCTTTTTTACGGGAAATTGCAGCACATTTTGATTGTGCTGTTCCTTCAGTATGGGCAGCTTTAAAGCAGATTAAGGTCACTTTAAAAAAGACAACTAGCTTTAAGGAACAAGATCCTGAGAAAGTCGCTGAGTTTCTTGGTATTTTGAATAACCTAAAAGATTTACCAATCTTATATATTGACGAAACGGTAATCGACCTCTACCTCTATCGTCCTTATGCACGGGCTCATAGAGGATAGAAAGTCTATGAAAAGATTAGCTGACGACGTTTTGACCGGACTTCAATTGTTTCAGGACAAGTAGACGGAGAGTTTATAGCTCCCATGATTTACAAGGAGAGCATGACGAGTGACTTCTTTGTGGAGTGGTTCAAAACGCAACTCCTGCCTGCTTTAAAGACATCTCATGTTATTGTCATGGACAATGCTAGTTTTCATCCCAAGAACATTTTGGATGAACTTTGCATTCAAGATAAACACTTTTTCTCACCTCTACAACCTTATTCACCAGATTTGAATCCTATTGAGCAAGCTTGGGCTATCTTGAAAAAGAAAGTGACGGATCTATTAAGGGAAGTCCCAACTATTTTTGAATGTTTAGAGCGCTTTTTTAAAACTAACTAGCTATAAAAGAAACAATTATATGTTTGGGATAGACAAAAACCGAGATTGGCTCAGTTTTCATAGTGTTAACATGATTTTGTTAAGAATATCCACTTTATTAGAATAATCATTAATAAGAGCCAGTATGACCCCTAAGCAATTTTCAATGATATTCGGTGATTGATTTAGTTTACCAAGTAAATTTTTACTATTTTGTAATTCTTCACAAAGCTTCTCTCTTACAAAAATTCTATTTTTTCCTGTGTAATTAAATGCACACATCATAATGCTCATTCCAGCATAACCATGGCAAAGATATGAATCATCATATTCCCAACTTCCACTACTATCAAATATCTCTAATAATTCATTGTACAAGTAGCTACTTATCTCTTGTTCAACTGGTAGTGAATATAGTAATAAAAGTATAGAAAGTCTACTGTTACACCATCCCATTTTTTTACCAAAAATTTCCTCAAATTTTTCTTTGTCTATAACTAGCTTCAAGTAACAATCCATCATTTTATTATATATTTCCTTTATTTCTTTAGATTCTTCTTTTTCCAAATAACTACGAAATATTTTCAAAAACGATACCATTCCATGTATAAGCGAAATATCAAAACTTTCTATATTTATTTCTTTTTTTATAACCCCTAATAATTTATTTAAACTTTCTTCTAAAATGTACGATTCCTTATGATTTATTGGTGTTTTTCTCTGTAAATAATAATATACAATTCCTAACAAGCCTCCAAAAAATTCATACTCTTTCTTTGAGTCCTTAAAAAAAGGAAGTAATACCAACATAGTATCACTTATAGTTTTATTGAAATATTGACTCAATAAATCAGAATACTCGCTACTCAACTTACTATGTTCTAACAAGAAAACAATACCGGTCATACCATTATAAAATGATAACTTAAATCTTGATTTATTAAGATATATTTCTTTTAAAATAAATTCATAGAACTGTTCATCAATGTAATCTATATATTCTGCATCTGATAAACAAGACAAAAAAAGTAATATATTATACAATATTTCTGGATAATTTTCATTATTCGATAGTTCTTTAAAATCTAGTTGCAGAAAATCCTGCTCAATTTTGTTCAGTATTCTTTCAATCATATTTGGTATAATTATCTGTATTAATTTCCGTTAGTATACGCTGTAAGGCGATGTTAGAAATTGTAGACTCTACAAGAGGATTATATTCAACCAAGTCCCAAATTATATTTTTTCCATATATTTTTTTGATTTCTTTTATTTGTCTGATAAAGTATACAAGATTTACTAAACTTAACCCCCCAGGCATTGGAAAGCTAACACCTGGAAAGTCCGATACATTTAGAACATCGACATCAAGACTAATGTAAATCGTATCAAATTTTTCAAAGTATTCTCTTATATTTTCTAGAATAATTTCTTTATTTTCATATACTGCGATATCATCATAAACTTTATATTTTCTAGGGGTAAGAACCTTATAATAATCGTGTCTAGTTCCTATTATCATACCACTCTCAATACTATCCTCTATCCAATTAAGAACATTCCAATTATAATATCCATCCGATATATCTCCTTTATCTAAATGAGCATCAAATATTATAATTCCGATACTTTTCTCAGTATCAATAATATGATCAAAAACAAAACTGGTAGTACAATGATCGCCGCCAAAAATAAATATGTCCTCTTCACTGTACCGAGAAGATATTTTTGATTTCAATTCTGATATTACGTCACTATTTTCATAATCAGAGGCATTTATAAAGTTATTTTGTAAATAATACTTTCTCTCTAAATAGTTATTTCTAATAAAATTATTAAATCCACATTCGGATCCTGGTACTTTCGTTCGTCCTTTATAAGGTAAATTTATAAACATTTACTCCTCCTTAATCATTTATAATCAAACTTACATTTTAGATTTCTGGATAAATTTTTTATCCATCAAATATAGATAGAACAGTTGATAAATTTTCTCCTCATAAAATTTATTGAAAAAAATTTTATTTAAAAATAGATGTATATATCTCTTAGCAATTTCTATTTTTTCAGATGTATTAACTTTTCGTTTACTCTCAATTTCATTTGATAGTCCGACTAGATATTTACATTTTTTGAAAAGTTCCTCACTAAATGGAAAAACATCTAAATCTATATTTTTAATTTCTTTTTTTACATTTCTATATAACGAGTAATTTTTTGATACTTCAATGTCCTTAAAATGTTTAATTAATTCCGCAGTGTCTATTCCAAATGATTCAAAAATACTTTGTAGTATAAGTACATAATATTGTATCGGAAGTGTTCTCAAAATGGAATAATTAGAAATAACATAAAGAGAATCTAGTGTTAATATCTTCTCGATATTACAAGCACTATCTGAACCACCAAGTAGTGAAAAATCTATTCGATACGGTAGCATTTCATACCGTGTTAGAAGTCCGTCGTCTATACTAGATGAAAAAAGTTTTATCATTAACATTAAGACTTTAATTTTATCCGTATCATTTGTTCCCAAAATTTTAATTCTAAATCGAATATGATATTCATCGTAGTAATATTGAACAAAATTTATACTATATTGAATATTGTCATCAATTAAATTTAAGAACCTCTTTAAAATATCTTCTACACAAATCGATGTTAATTCCTCTTTACAATACAAATGAAAACTAAACCAGTCTTTAGATACCAGATGTACTTCCTCCAAGCTACAGTTTTTTTCTAAACACTGTGTACTATTATCTATATTTTTTGAAAATGCTATTATTTCATTAGAGCTTTTTAACTCCCCTAAGTACTCTGTTAAAACTACTTTATCTGTCTTTAATTTTTGTTTTACCTTCTCTATATCTCCTTTTTTATCTAAATTTATCAGTAACTCCATGTCTCCCTCTACTAAATTTACAAATTTCGGAACATTATAGTTTTTTATAAACTTATCAAAATTAGAATTTTTAGATAACCTCCATGTTTCAGGATATACAATTATGTCTTTATAGACTATCCTATTTTGATAATGTAAATACTCAATTGAAAAAACCTTATAGAAATCATAATACGATAATTGATTGCAAAAAATACTATATAAAAATCGGGTTTGATTATTTAATAGATCTGGAGAAATTCTATTTCTTTTTACAACACGCATATTAGTATCTATTTTCTTAGAAAAAACTTGAAAATTATTCTTATTATCTAAATATACATATATATCTGAAATATCAATATTTTTAAAAAATGGAAAATCTAATATCAAGTTATCTAAGGCATTCTCTCTTTTGATGTCATTTAATACTAAATTATTATAAAATTCATCAACTCCAATTAGAAGTTCGTTATAAAATGTTCTCTCTATCTCTAACATCTTGTGTATATTGAGATTTTCCTTAAAGTAAGACACATATTTCCCAGAAATCGAAAAAAAATTATCTGAGTATTGATTCCCATGCCATCTTAATTTAATCCTATTATCAACTTCATAGATTGAAAAAACTACTTCAGCAGTAGGAAAACTATCCTTGACTACCTGTCCTTGTTTAATTAAATTCTCTAATTTTATCTCTTCACCACTTGTAGTGTTCAAAATCTGATTCACTAAATCATGTTGGAATTTATCTGTTCCATCATTAATATTTAAAGTTTCTCCCAAATAAGTACTCAAAATTGGGTTTGAATAGTTTGAGGGAGAACCTAGCCCTTTAACTGAAAGCAATTCCGTTAAAGGCACTAAATTGTTACTACCATACAAATTATAAAATTTTCTTGTATATTCTTTCAGACTGCGCTCTTGCTTATATTTTAAATTAATAGTTAATAGTATGTTAAGAAACTCTTCTATTTCATTCTTTATCTGATAATCTATTTGAAATTTCTGATGACTAATACATAAAATATTAAGCGGAGTATTTACCTTACATATATCGTCCATAATACTATATAAATCTATCAGAACTCGACTCCCCTCTCCTAGAGGAATACTATTATATAATTCTATTTTTGATTTTATACAAGAAATTTGCCTTTTGAATTTTGCAGGTATTAATTCTATTCTATTAATAAAATCATCTATCAAATTTATTTTATTGTCCCTGGTTAATATCTCAAAACATTCAAAAAATAATATCTCACTATCTATCAATTGCTGTATATAATCATAGATAGTATTTAATTCAAATCCCTTCTCTAATAACAAATTAACTAGGGAACTTATTTTTAAAGGTGTTTTACAAGTCTCGATAATGTCTGAAAGAACAATGTTTAAATCCGTCAAGACAATTTTTTGTATATCTGATTGGCAAAAATACAGTTTCTGATTTAACAGCTTTGTTCCGACTCCTATTAAATTGGGATTTAAAAATACGAATAGTTCTTTTAATACATCCCGTTCTCTCAAAATCAATTTTAAAAAATCAAAAGCCCACTCTGTAGAAATATCTGTTATCTTTTCTACACTATTTGATTCACATTTCAGATTTTCTTCTATCGCACCATGAGAAAATTCTCCTACTCCTACATATCCAAACGTGAAGAATGTTGAGGGACGTGTACAAAATCTAATAAAATAATTTTCTAAAGTTCGTAATAATCTTCTCTTATTTTTCTCTGGTTTTTTATAAAAATTTGATAGCTCCATAAAAAGAGTGCGATTACAAAGTAAAATTGCTTCTTGAAGTAAAACGTTTTTCCAAAGGTACTCATAGCAGTTGTCTATGTTATCAAATTTTAACGAGTAATACTCCTTTAAAGCCCAATTATTACCTGTTTTTTGTCTATAAATATATTGAGGTAGTATTTCTTTTTTCATAAATTTTTCCTAGCAATTTAGTGTGATTATGATATTTTACCGTTAAGTAAGCATTCCTTCTTCAAGAGTTATCACTTTATCAAACATTGAGATAAAAGTATCTGATGGCTCGTGAGCAATACAAATAATCATTTTTTCCTGCAATGAGTCCACTAATTTTTCAATACGCAATCTATTTTCTTTATCCAGAGACGATGTAACCTCATCCAAAAGTAAAATTTCCTTATTCGCAAGCAGAGATCTAGCAAAATCTAGTCTCCTCTCTTGTCCTCCAGATAACTTATTTTTGATGGAATCCTCTAAATTAATATTTTCTAAGCTTACCTTTTGTAACACTTGATGAATTAGACTTTTATCATAGTCTTTATACATTGTCAAATTATCAATAGCTGGTTTATCAAAAATAAATGTTTTCTGCTCCACGTAAGCAACTGATGAGTAATCTAATTTAATGCTAGTTAAATCCTGTCCATTAACTAAAATATTACCATTAGTATTAAAACCATCTGGTATCAAACCTATTAATGCATTCAAAAGTGTACTTTTCCCACTACCACTTTTTCCAACAATAAGATACTTTTTACCCACCTTAAATGTTAAATTTATATTTTGTAATATATTTTGCTCCCCACCAGATATTCCAAAATCAACAAGCTCAATTGTATTAATTTTTACATTTTCCATATTAGCGCTATCCGCTGGTACTCGATTTATAGTTGCAACCAGATTATTAACCAATTTTTTTGAAGATAATATATCAGTATAGCTATGTTTCATATTAGTAATTGGATAAGTAATATACATAACTAATTGACGAAGTCCAATAAATTCTCCTAGAGAAAGCCTTCCCTTGAGTACAAAAAAACCTCCTACTACCCAAGCTCCCTGATTTACAACCATTGTAATTGCGTATGATATTGCCTCTATTGAGTTTGCCTTTTTGTAATAAGCTACATTAGATTGTCCTAACTGCTTACTTTTTGAATTCACAATATCAGTGAAAGGGTGTACTGCATTAAATAATTTAACCGTCTTTAAACCAAAGTAAAAATCTGATACTACACTAAAATAACTTTCTTTTGACTTTACACTTACATCTCTTGCACTTTGTAAAGAATTTTGAGTTAATAAAGGATAAAAAAGAGGGAGTAAACTCAAAACGACCATTATTATAGTATATGACGGTTGTAAAAATAAAGATATAACTGAAGCGAAAACAAAAACTAAAATATCATTAGTTATACTAATAATTTGTTCTAAGTATTGTTTTTCTAAAACTTCTAATTCATTAGTATAAGTTGAAATATGTATTTCAGGATTACTACGAAAAACATCAATCAATGCTTTTCTTCCGTTACTTTCGGTCAGATCACTTCGTATATCATGTAAAATTTTTTGAATTAATTTTTGATTTGAAACTTCAACACAATACTCCATTATGGAATCAAAAACTATATAAACTAATAACAATACTACATATAATATAAATGTTTCTAAATTAACATTTGAAATAGAATCAATAATACCTTCTAGAACAAAAGCCAAGCTCAGTACAGAAATGGCTCCAATGATATTTACTATTAAAAATTGACCTACTAAAAAAGGATTTTGATAAAAATATTTTTTCATTTGAGATTCTTTTATAACTTCTTTAATTAAATTAACCTAATAAAAATCAGGAGCGATAACAATCACCACCCCTGACTCAACAAAATGTGCTTTAGCATTTGTGCTGGCTTGGCTGATTTCTTCCCACCAAGATAGCAACAAGATCAACGTCAACATCTAGAGAAACATTCTCTTGTTTTAGAGTAAGATCTGTATTTTCCATAGCATGTTTATCCTTCCATAAATAGATTTAAGATTTTTATCCGGTGAGGAGAAATCTTATCAAACCTCATAATATCGTTATAGATTAGTCTGAACAGTTAGAGAGCTTTTCCATTCGCAGGACCAGGATCAATCCCTCTAGCCATCTTATGAACTTGAGGTGTTCTCGCAATTCCTAACAGAATTAAGCCAATAACTAATACAGCAACTATTTTCTTAAACAAACTTCTCATATACCTCTCCTTTTGTTTTCTTGCATTTATTTTATCACTTCAAAATTAGCTCGTCAAGCATTTTTATAATGTTTTTTTATTTTTTTTTGTTTAATACTTTTTTGTATCTGAACTAGGTTTGAAAAACGATGCTCACTTGAACACCGTATTCATTATTCTGTTATATCTGCAATGTAATGCTCAACTTTCAGAGTCATTGACATGTTCTCCTCAAGTTTGTATAGAAAATGTGCCGTCTCAAAATATTCTTTCACCGAACTTTTAGAAGAAAAATTTTCACTTACATTTCCCATCAATAAGTACAAATCAGCCAAAAGATAATTCGTTCTGTAAGCCTTACATTGTTTTATAGTAGCTGTAATTTTAGTAATAGCTTCTTCAATATTTTTCTGTAACCATAGATAACGACAAACGTTGTAGTTAAACTTAATAGATAGCTCTAACTCTTCTATTGTACTCAAATTGAGTTGATTTACTCGATACTCTAGTTTTTCACGAATTTTATTGAAACGACCTAAATCTCCAATATCATAGTAAAAATTGAATAGAGTGTTTGAAACTTGGAGATAGTTCAAATCAGACGCACTTAACTGTGATAATACCTCCTCTAATCGTACAATCGCATCTTCTTTCTGTCCGTAAAAATAAAAATCTATCAGAGATTTTATCCATTCCATGTAGATTTTATCTGCTAAAGATAAGCGGTGAGCTTTTACATTCTCCAATTCATATATATATTTCAAAGACTCATAATTGCGATTTGTAATAAATGTCTGTGCTAATTTCTTAAATTCTGATAACTCCTCAACTTTCTCTACAACCTGCTCATCAAAAAAATAATTCATACTGACTTTTAACTTCTTAGCAAGGGCATGCAGGAAATCTGCTCCCGGGGTAAACTCTCCGCTCTCTAATCGACTGATTTGCCCCTGTTTACAGATACCTTCAGCTAGTTCTCGCTGAGACATTTTTAATTCTTTTCGTCTATTTTTTAATCTTGTTGCTAATAGTGTACCCACGTTTGCATTTTCCTTTTCTATTCGATTTCAATTTCAATTGTAACATGATTAAATTTTAAATACAAATTAATAAACCAAAAGATACAAATTATATATAAGTAATGACTAGATATGTTACCTTTGAAAATCTATCCCTTCTTCTTTTGAAATTTTATTACTCAAACGATTGATAAAACTATTAACGTTAAATGTACTAGATATTAGACTATTCACGTTTAAATTTTGTTATTGATATATTTAACAGACCAGAAATAGTCTTGTACAACATATCAAATTCAGGGGAATAATAACGATTTTCCCCATTTTTTAGGCTCTCTATTTCATAACAATCAATTCATTTTGTCACATACCTTAGCCCGAAAAATCCACACCAAATCTTTTTGAAAGCTGTTTAAAGCTTTGTACTTACTTTCTGAGTTCATAGATCTGAGACTTAACCTCATTTGTACAATTCCTTAATAAAAATAAGGACATTCTAATAAAGGAAGTCCTTATTTTTCCTATTTAATTGGTCAAAATTATTTTATCCTTTTACTAACATTCATTCTCTTACTAAATCATACTTTTTATTAATAACCCTCTTTTAGAGTATGTCCGTAAGTTTGAATAATTTGTTGTATATCTTTATGCCTTAGTAATCTTGAAACAGCCCATATATCAACACCTTTTGATAATAAATATGAACCGTAAATATGCCTGCCTGCTGTTGCTATCATGGTTTGACTACCTATCCCAAGTTCGGATAAAAATACTTTCAAGCATTTATTCAATCCATAATTTGTAGAAAGTTTATACCTTCTATCACAAAAGACCAAATCATATTTCTTTAATTCGTCACGATTATAAAGAACATTATCTTGTTCCTCTTTCAATGCATCCAATACAGATATTAAATCTTTATCAATAAGAATTTCTATTATGGAAGTATTCGTTTTTTGAGGAATAAAATTTGTCGATTTCTAGCAAATCTTTCATACGTCTTTATAGTTTGTCTTTCTGAAAAATAATATTTTCTACTTTATAATTCACCTTCTAATTCTCTTATAATCGAGTATAAAGATTCTTTCGTTTTGTGAACAGATTCCTTCAATATACCCTCTACAATTTTAAAATTTAAGTTGGAATAATTATGATAAATAAAATTTCTAAAACCTTTTATCTGAATCCAATTTATCCTATCTGAATACTTCTGTTTTACTTCCTCTGACAATTTGCCTAACGATAACTGTTCTCCTACTTGTCCCAAATTCATTGCGATAGAATCAACTACCATATCATCATCTAAAGGTAAATTATATCTTCTTGCTTTATCCAAAACAGCAACAGCCTTATCAAGATATAAAACCATATCCTTCAAATACGCTATATCAGTTTCAAGAGATTGACTTCTCATAAATAACCTCTCTATCATTCAAAAAATTTTTCTTAACTAACTTCCCAATATTCGTTTTAGGAGAAAGTAAATCACTAACCAATATAATATCTATATTACCATCAAAAATAGTTAAAAGCCTACCATATACATCAAAATATATCGAATCATCCTCTAACTCCAAAGCAATATCAACATCACTTTTTCCATCAGCTTCACCCCTAGCATAAGAGCCAAATAGATAAATTTTAGATAAATCATATTGTTTAGCAATAGGAACAATTTTTTCCTTTATCTGATCTATTGTATAAACCATAACTAAACCCCTTTGTATCATTTATAGCCATACTTTTATTTCAGCTTACTCAGAATCAAGTTTAACATCAAAAGGAATGCTTCTTGTCAACACACTTTGCTTCAAAAATAACTTCACAGCAGTTGACATATCCAACCCCAACTCATTAAAAATTGCAGTCGCTTCTTTTTTCAACTCATCATCTACTCTTACAGCAATTTGTGACATAGCATTCTCCTTTTCTTCTTGTATATCTATTGTATCACTTTTACCAATACATATCAAACTTATTCCCTAATAAATACAGTCTTTAAATTTAAACTTGCAACTTCTGCTCTAATGCTTGTGCCAAAACTTCTGAATAGTTAATCTTTTCTCGATCAGCAAGACGAACTAGCCATTCAGGAACGGTCACGTTCTTTCTAATCGCCTTGTTACTTCTCACAAAAGGCGCAGGATCAACTTGAATCATTGATACAAAACCATCTGAAACTTCAATCTTTAAAATATCACTTGGAGTAGGCAACGCCATCCCTTCATCGATATAAGAAGCTAAAACATTTTCAAGCATTTCTCGAGCATTTTTCATCGCTTCTTCGATATTTTTTCCTTCTGTACCACCACCAAATTCTGGAAATTCTACCCAATATCCTGTTCCTTCTTTATGAAAAATAGCTGGATACGTTTTTAACATTCTACTACCCCCAACATTCTACTACCTCTGATGTAAAAAGACTTAGGAAAGTAAAAATTACAATCCTAAATCTTTGAGAATCTTTCTCTCCAATCCCTTTCCTAAATCTTCATTTCCATGAACTGGAATCGTGACAAGATAAGAAAAACCCTCTTTCTTAAAATGATGATGACTTCCTCTTTGACGAACTTCAACCCATCCATTCTCAAGAGCTAGTTTCACCATTTCTTTACCTGTAAGTGGCATATATTATTGTTACCTCCTTACACTTACTATTATACGCATTATGTGTATAATAGTCAAATTAAAACAAACCACTTTTTTCTCAATAACTACAAAATAAAATAGACCAGCTTCCTGATCTACTTTATTCTATATTTACTAAACAAATATTTTAAACAAAAACTAAAAATTTATTCGTTTAAAAAGTATGTTATTAACTATTAAAAAATATAATTTATCTACAATCTTTACACCATGATTGATTCCGAATAGTACCATCTCCCATATTTCTATAACCAAAATCGCTTAACGGTTTCTCAATTCCACAATTTGGACATATCCTAGTTGGTTCACTTCCATTATAACCACTAGATTGAATGATAACTTCTTGATCATTTCCAAACATAATCAACTCTCCTTTTTTATATATTTACTAAATTAAAAATCCAGTTTAACCAACTTATAACAGAAGTCGCTCTCCTTGAAGCTACATCTATACTGCATACATTATATTCCAATTCAAGTTCAACCACCCTACCCTTATCTGGAATCACACCTGTTTCTAAAATTTCTCCAAATAAATCTCTAAAAATTCTATGAGATAAAATTAACTTGACTAATTCTAACTGTCTTTCTTTATAACTCTTTTTATAAACAGCCACACCAATATTAGTCAAGCCGTATTTTCTAACTTTATCTTCTTTCAATTTTTGGAACAAACCTAAATACTTACCAGCGTTAAAATAATAATCTCTTTGACGAGTTGTAAACTTCATCAATTCAATAATTTCTTCACTCGTCATTGGATTTTCATACATATTTTCTAACAAAGAAACTATTCTTTCAAAATTATCAGCCTGTATAAATGGAACACTATCTTCAACATTCATGTTATCACTAATAACTTCAGTATCTTTAATGCTGTCATAAACATCTTTTATTTCATCTAACGTAATAGAAGTATCTTCTAAAGAATAGTTTTTGGTTCGAACCAATTCTATTGAGGAATAATTCTCCTTCTCCTTAAAACGATATTCCATTAAACGAAATATTTTATTTGTATATATCGAAAATATCAAGCGTACAGGTTTATCAACTTTACTTTCCCACAATCTATACGGATAATAAAGCTGGCGAATATGAAAATCCTCATGAAGAACATTTTTGGCTTCTAGAACCACAACACAGTGATCCGATTCAAATCCACCATCAATTTCTATTTGCGCCCTGTCAACATCTACTTTTAGTTGAATCTGCCTTCTTGTATCAACTTTAAAATCAAATTTTCCTGATGACATTCTACCGTTAAAAGTAGCATATAAAACATCATCTAAATCAAGTTCAAGAAAATCTTCCAGTATTCCTGAAATCTGTAATACATTTATTGCATTTGCTTCAGAAGTAATATTATCAACATCAATAGTTTGTAGGTCAGGTAATTCAACTTTTGCCATATTTTTTACATGCTCTACCACTTTAGGTAGTTCTTGATACAACAAAAAATCACTTAAAATATACGAACTTCGGCTATCAGGCAGAAGGTTAATCTTATTCTTTTTTAGACTGTTTGGCAACTGTTCTGAACTATCCCATTTTGCCATCAATCTAGGCTCTTTTACTTCCTTTATTTGTGAAGCAGAAATCTTAAAAAAACCATTATTAGATATTTCTGTTGAAATATCATACTTATCAATTAACACTTGCCAAGCGTCTGAAACGTTTATTTTTTCCATAACCTACTCTTTTTCGTAATTATAAATTAAAACCTCAGAGATTTCCCCTCTTTTATCTACCTGACTATTTATACTTCGTTTTGCTTTCACAATTTCAATATTAAATACTTTCTGATCAGAATACAATTCCAAAATTTCAGGAGAGTAAGAATTAGATTGTAAAAATTTAACTCCCCTATTATGGAGTTTTAAACACTCATCTCTAAGTTCGACTTGTTTCTCATAGTCAAAACCATGTTCTGTATATCCAGTAAAGCTAGAAGAAGATGAAATAGGCACATAAGGAGGATCAAAGTAAACAAATGCTCCCCTTCTTAACCTTCTCAATGCTTCTTTATAATCACCAGTTAAAAACTTAATCTTCGCTGAATTAAAATAATTTGAAACAGCTTTAATGGTCACCTCATTCACAATAGAAGGGTTCTTATACTTCCCATAGGGTGTATTAAAGAAACCTGCTCTATTCACTCTAAATAGACCATTAAAACAAGTTTTATTCAAGTAAATAACTCGTCCAGCTTTTTCAACATCTGTCATATTTTCATAATTTTCACTACGATCTAAAGAACGAATTTCATAAAAATAATCTTCAGAATTTAACCCTTTATGCTCCTGTAAAACCTCTATTAATTCATTAGGTTTATCTTTTATCACTTGATAAACATTCATCAATTCTTGATTATAATCATTGATAATTGCCTTCTTTGGTTGAAGATGAAACAACACTGCTCCCCCACCAACAAATGGCTCAACATAAGTAGAAATACTTTTAGGAATTAAAGGTTCAATATCTGAAATTAGTTGTCTTTTTCCACCTACCCATTTAAGAACAGGTGAAACAAGTATATTTTTTTTCATTTTTTTATATAACCTCGTTATCTTTTAATTATATCATATTTCACTTGATTCTTTCTTCTAGTACACTCTAAAATACTAAAAAATTTAAAGCAATAAATACAAAATAAAATAGACCATGTTCCTGATCCATTTTAAAATTCTGATTTTGAAATTTCCTCGAGAGCATTCTCAAACTCAACTTTCAAACTTTTTTGACCTACTCCACCAGTTTGAAATTCTCTTGAAGTAAGTTCAATACCTTTATGTTCAAAAATGTTTTTTATCTTCTCAAAGACACTTACAAAAAACTCTTCATCTAATCTTCCTTTTTCCATACCAAAATTATAGAATTTTTCAAAAGCTTTCATTAACGCTAAATATCCAGTTGTTTTTGTCAAAATATAGTTATTTGAATTCCACTGTTTTTCAAAAACTATACTCACAGCAGTAAAATAATTTTTTAGGATTTTCAAAATAATATCATCATTCTCATTTATAAAAAGATTTCGTAGTGGTAGTTTTTCATCTGGTAATAATTTATGACCATTTTTTATACAAATCATATCTTCCTGAGGATTTTTTGAAATTAGTTCAACCAATCCTTTGACAAAAGTACCTTGAGATAGAGTGTTTAAGCCATTTTCTCTTTTCCCTAACATCTTCAACCTTTGATAAAAAGGATATGTATTTTTTGAATTCATAATTCTAGCTATATAGTGACAAGTTTTTAATGGACTTCTTTTTGTACTTAGTTCAAATAAATCATAAATTAAAGATTTATCAACTTTTGCTTGATTACTATTTATTGTAGAAAATACATATGCTTTCTCCTCTTCAGTTAAATCAAACATTAATACAACAAGTAATTCACAGCTGAATCCATAACTAATGCTTGCTCGTTTAATACCCCCTACTCGATGTTGTCCATCAATTATCTCGAAAATGTATTTGTCATCTTCATACTCGATGAGAGTACCATTATTCTTCAATTTACAAAATGAAGAATCAACTGATAATATTATTGGGGTAGGAAAAGTAGCATCAGGATCCTTACAATATGATTCGATTTCCATTTCCCTTTTAATAGATGTTTGTCTTTGAATTCCTTCGTTATCACCTCTAGGACGTACATAAGAACTTTTTATCAAATCACTAGAATCAATTTTACCAATGAAAAATGTGCCTATAGGTTGAGTAATCTCTATTACTTTTATTTCTTTTTTCATTATAACCTTACTTCCTTCCCTGTTATGTCGTCCTTATATTCATTAATTTCTTCATTTTTTTTACCTAAATTTTCTATTTCTTTTTTTTCTGTTTTCAAATAATCTTCATAATTGTTAGGGTATTGTATGAGTCTATTTAAACAATAATAAAATAAAGCAATATAAACTGAAAATACAAAAATGCCAACTTGAATCCAAATATTATCTCTGTGTATACCTGCATATAACAGTAGAGATGTAATAAGTATAAAAGTTATAAACAATATTATCCACAAAAGATAACTATTTATTGAAGTTTTACCTATAATTGGTATCAATTTTTCATTCTCTAGCTTCGCCTCACTTAGTTTTTTATTTGCTTCTATCTTCTTATCTTCCGAGACTAGATAAATAATTGCATCAGAAAAAACTGTAATTATCAATGTAATTGAAAAAATATAGATATTTCCATGTTGAAATGTATCCTGAATAGGTTCTCCAATCAAAAATTGTGAAACAGCTGTAAATAAAGCTCCTAATAAAGTAGTAAATACCCAACAAAATAAAATTTTCTCTTTCATTATAACTATAAATGGTAATTTTAAAATATTAATATGCTTATTTTTATCCATATTTATTGTTTCCCCCTAACTAAATTTAATACTACATAGTTGATTTAAATTCTACACTTAATAAATATTTATGTTAGCTACTATTATAGCAAAAAATGTAGAAGCTTTAAATAAGAATATTATTATATTTTTATATACCAAATATAGAATACAAAATAAAATAGACCAGCTTCCTGATCTACTTTATTCTATATTCATTGACTTTTGGTCAAATTTTGGTCACACTTTGGTCACACTTTGGTCAAATATTCCAAAAATACTAACCTATTTTAAAAAACTAAATTGTGATGATTGCCCATAAACAAACACTTTGAATATTATTTACGCTTCTTTACGCTTCCCAAAATGCCCCCTGCCGGAATCGAACCTGCAACTACTCCTTAGGAGGGAGTTGTTATATCCATTGAACTAA
>ERZ773027.974-NODE-974-length-16398-cov-23.078505_pt1 | contig 16398 bp, 12 predicted proteins | sample MGYA00511032_ERZ773027 | MGnify/ENA primary metagenome ERZ773027 (study PRJEB29015, sample SAMEA2738138) | human oral metagenome | biome: human oral; feature: human-associated habitat; material: saliva | place: China | collected 2190 ... | reverse complement strand
TTATAAGTCTCTACAGTTCATTCTTGGAACGTGTAGGGAACCTATCAGAAGAGAGTTTGGGTAACTTTATCATTATCGAGATAACCCACGAGGTGAGCCAAGGTAGCTACTACAAAAACCGCTTCAAGGCTATCCCTGCAACAATAAAGGCAATGCCAAGTCCTAAGGTGCGTATGCCATTGGCTGAAACACAGATGGCAACCGTGCTTAGCAATGCTGACCCAGAGGGTAAGGGTCGTGTGCGTGTGCGTATGAACTGGCAGACAGATGGAATGCAGACAGGTTGGGTGCGTGTGATGACACCTGATGGTGGTAGCAGTAGTGACGTTAAGAGCAACCGCGGTTTTGTATTTATCCCAGAGGTAGGCGACCAAGTCCTCCTCGGCTTCCGTCATGGTGACCCTGCCCGCCCATACGTTTTGGGTAGCCTCTTTAATGGAACAACTGGTGGTGGCGGTGGCCAAGGCAATAACTGCAAGAGTCTTACCACACGAAGCGGCAGTTCCTTGAAACTTGATGATTCCAAAGGAAGTGTTACATTAGCTGATCCTGGGAAAACAAGCATTCACATGGACGGTGCTGGTAATGCCACATTTGATTCGTCTGACAAAATACTCATCTCCTGTGGTAGTGCTTCCATTGAGTTACACAATGATGGTACAATAAAGATAAACGGTAAGGAGATATCAGTTGGAGGCACGGATGTCTCCATAGCAGGTACATCAAGTATTGTAGCTGGTGTGGGGGAAGGTGAGACTCCAAGTACTGGTATTGGTATGTCAACAACTGAACTTAATATAAGTTCTTCGAAAACATATATTGATGGATCCAGTGAAACTAGTGTAAGTTCAAGTGGTGGAACAACCTCTGTTACTGCATCAAGTGAGGTGATTGTAGGCGGAAGCAAAGTAAAACTAAACTAATAGTGGTATGAATCCAGTACGATTGGAATTACTAAAGATAGACAGACAATGGCATGAGCAAGTAAAAGCACATACCGATAAACCACTATTTGTATGCTTAGGCGAGAAGCACACTCTAAACATGTTTGATGTTTATTTTAAGAGTCATGGTGCAGATGAGGTAGAAAGTGACGACGTTTTCCTTGTGAATTATAAACCATTTGAGGATGCACAGCGGTATGGCGCAGAGCTATTAGAAGATCTACATTTGGTTTATAACTTGTGGAGAGAACATAATCTGATTTCTGTTCCATGTAAAGAATGGAATACGGACATTGTCGTTCCTAATGATAAAGTAAAGACTGATGCAGGGAACACAGCTAAGACACTAATAGGACTATATGAATCTTTTCCACCGCTACGTGGACACAAGATATTTATTCTCTTATCACCACAACAGATAAGTAGTATACCTTTATATGAACAGTGGCTGTTTGATTGGTGTGCTAATATGAATAGCAGTGATGTTAAGATTGTAGTTCTTGAAAAACATGAAGGTCGGCTGTTAAAGAATCTGCCTGAAAACAGACATGAATTTGTACTTACTGGTACTGACATTGCTTCTTTGATGAACAATGTGGCTGCCCAGACTGCTGCAGATCCTAATGACGAAGAAAATGTTCTGCAACAACAAATGCTATTGGCAAACGTTCACTTTAGCAGGCACGAGTTTGATAATGCTCATGTTGCTTTGGCCAAAGCTATTGGCATAGCCAGCCGACACAATCTTAAAGACGTGCTATGTACGGCTCACCTCTTAGATGCTTTTGTATGGCTTACACAAAATGAACAGGAGAAAGCACATGACACATTCCTTACCTTATTGAGTCTTACTGGTGAAGGAACTTTATTGTCTGCACAGATGCATGTGAATTATGGTGGTTTCTTGCTTGCTATACGAAGAAAGGAGGATGCAATAGATGCGTTTGAGAAATCAGCTGAGATTGCAAAGAATATAAAGAATCCATTATTGGAGATGGAGTGTTATCGTATTATGGGTCAAATACAAGATGGTACATTTACAGATTCACAAACCATTGCTTATTATGAGAAGTGTATAGAGATAGGTATGACTATGAACAATGAGGAAAGACAACAAAGTTCATTAGCTTACATAGCTACTCTATTACTAAAGAAATATGGAAACTCAAAAAAGGCAGAAGAACTTTGCAAACAAATGGAGCAATATTTAGGTGCAGATTGGCAAACTAACATACAAGTCCCCAACATGGATGACCTATATCATTCACCCTTAACAAGTGTATCCTCATGAAGATAATAGCAAAGAAAGCCAATGTAGCGAGTACTGCCGTACAGCATGTGGCCAAACATTTTGATTTGGTATTAGGTATAGACATTCACTGGACAAAGCTACCTATGCCTCCTTTTCCTCTTCCCTTACCACACCCTTTCATAGGATTTATATTTGACCCCATGGAGTATGCAGACTTCAGCATACCAGTCCCTTCCTTGTTGCAAAAGATGTTCAATCTCCCAGAGAAGATCCCTATGGGAGCATCAGTGTTTGTTCATGGCCGTATTAAGGCAACAACTACTACATCTGTCTTTGGATTTGGCTGTAATATAAAACCTAAAGGTGGTGCTGCAAGTATGTTAGGAGCAGCTATGGTTGGGAATATTATACCTATCAAACATATAACAGGTGGTCTACCTTTCTATAAAATCTTCTTAGGAGACTTGGAAGGTCCGCATGATGGTGAAATCTATTTTGGTTCGGAAAGTGTCATTATCAATGGTAGTGAGTGCAGTGGATCATTCCCTCAGCAGGTTCTAACTTGTTGGGGCATACCTTTCGGACACCAATATTTTCCTCCGGCATGGCTTGCTCTCTACCAGCATATATTAACAATGTATGTGCAAATAAATATCAAGCCACCTGTGCTGGTGGGTGGAACTTTTATCCCTCATAAGTACACACTCTCTGACATTTTGATGCGTGCAGCAGCTGTACTCTTCATGAAAGCACTGGGAGCTATTGCCAAAAAAGGATTGACCAAATTTAATCATTTCCTTCAGGGTAAATTCGGTAAGAACCCTATATCTAAATCGTTGTGTTTCTTTGGTTTGGAGCCAGTGAATTTTGCCACGGGAGCAATGAATTTCTCTTGGGACGACTTTGAGCTATTTGGTGAGCGTACTATTCGTTGGACAAGTGCGTGGCAGAGTGACATTACCTATTCTGGGATTATGGGTAATGGAGTGATTTGTAATTATGACCTGTTCATTATTCCTCAGGATACAGACGGGGTAGCAGCTTACAATAATCCAAATGAGAATCAAGTATTCCCAATACCAATACCAGAAATAGGAGGTAAAGAGGAGTATTATCGTTCTCTAAAGTTATGGCAGCAGAGACCAAACAAATCTAAATGGATTGTAAGGACAGAGACTGAAACGCGTACCTATCGTGCCTTCTCTGACAAGGAGTATGGTACAATATATCTTGCTGAAAGGATAGACTATGTGGGAGGTGGTTTCCTATTGTTAGATTATAGTGGGCGTAAGCACTTGCTTTCTACTATAGAAGATCACCTTGGACGTCTTATAATCTTTGGTCAGGATGAGGAACGAGGTCTTATCCGCTCAGCAATGTATAAACATGGCGATGTCATAGACCAATTGGTGGCATACGATTATGATGAAAGGAGTAATCTCATACGTGTACGTGACCGATTTGGTAAGAGTATTGAGTTTGAATATGATGATGCTAATAGAGTGGTTCTACGTCGTAACCGCAACAATATGACGTATACATGGGAGTATGACGCTGAAGGACGTGTTATCCATACTACTGGTGAAGGTGGTATACAGGAAGGATATATATCTTACCATGACGGATATAACGAAGTAAAATACTCTGCCACAGGGGCTACGGAACAGTATTATTATGACGAAAACAACCTTGTATATAAAAAGGTGGATGCCATGGGTGGTGAAACCTGGTATGGTTATAATTCTTGGCATGAGCGAACATTGGTAGGTACACCAGAGGGTAAGGTCGTAGGATATGATTATGATGACCGTGGTAACCTTATAAGATTGACGGCTGCAGATGGAGCAGAGACAATCTATGAGTATGATGACCATAATCGCCTAATAGCACGTACGGATGCTGCTGGTAATAGAGAAGAATGGGTCTATGATACAGAGACAGCATTGTTGCTGAAACATAAGGAAGCGGATGGTACTGTTGTTACTTATACATACGAGAAGGATAAGCAGCAGCCTTCTGCTATTGAGTATGGTGAAGAACTACGTGCTGTTCTACAATATGACACTTTAGGATTAATCTCAAATATTACAGATGGGCATGGCGTTTGTGAAACATTCGCTTACGATGACTATGGCCGTCCACTGAAGCACAGGCATGCTGACGGGAATAGTACAGAATGGCAGCGTGACCGGCTTGGGCGTGTTACTCGCTACGCAACTCCTGGGCAGAGCGTGATGCGCATCTCCTACGATGCCTATGACCTACCTGTTGAAGTTACCAGTGGCAATGAAGTGTGGACTATGGAGTACACTCCTATGGGTAACCTGCGCCGTCAGACACGACGGACGAGCAGTATGCGCATGGTCAGTGCGCTGAACTATGAGTATGATTCCTATGACCAACTGAAGTTTGTCGAGAACGAACATGGTGAACGCTACTTCTTTGAACGTAACCTTAATGGTGAGGTGATTTGTGAAAGGGGCTTTGATGGATTAGAACGTCACTATATACGTGACCTTGACGGCACGGTGATTACTACACAGCTACCTGATGGTACGGCTGTGCATCATCAGCATGACCAAGCTGGACGACTTACCTATAACAAGTACACCGATGGTAGCTGGGAGGCTTGGGAGTACGATAAGGCAGGACGGCTCACCAAAGCGTACAACAGAGACAGCGTGACAGAGTTCGTGCGTAATGCTTTCGGGCAGGTTATAAAGGAAACCCAGGACGGGCGTACAGTGGAGCATAAGTATGATGAGCGTTCCCGACTTTCAAATATCGTCAGTGCATTAGGAGGAAGTATTACCTACGGATATGATATAAAAGGCACTGTCAACCACATATCAGCTGGTATGTCAGGAAAGAGGAAGCCTTGGGAAGCGAATATAGCATACGATAGGTTCGGGCGTGAAACTTCACGCATAATGTCTGGTTGTGTAGAGAATACTATGCAATATGACAATGTCGGTCGCCCTGCGCATCAGCGTGTCCGTAATAATGGGCGAACACTGCTTGATAAGTCATACCTTTGGGGTGATAATCTTCGTCTTCTACAGGCGCTTGACACAATAAACCGCAGAAGTGTCCGTTACGATTATGATACCTTCGGTTCTCTGTCAGGGGCTGTATATGGTGACGGAAGTCGTCAGTGGCGTAATCCAGATGCAATGGGTAACGTGTATGATAGTCCCGACCGTACGGACAGGAGTTATGGTCGTGGTGGACAGCTGCGTGAGGACAAGAAGTGGCGGTATTATTATGACAGCCATGGCAACCTTGTGCTGAAGACCATCCGTAGGATGGAGCCATCGCGTAATGCGAAGGCACGGGATGAGTTCCTTGCTTGGCAGAGCGGTGACTATGCCTATACGTGGCAGGGCAATGGTATGCTTAGGAGTGTAACACGGCCGGACGGAAAGACAGTAACGTTCAAGTATGACGCTTTAGGCAGACGCATTGAGAAGGTCTTTGACGGACGAGTGTATCGCTACCTTTGGGATGGTGATGTCATCCTGCACGAGTGGGACTATACCGAGGCTGACCGTCCGAACACGATTGTTACCGATACTGGTGAGGTCACACTTGACAGACCAGAACCAGTTGAGAATCTCATCACGTGGGTTTACGACAGTGATAGCTACGTCCCTACTGCCAAGCTTGTTGGTGACAAGCATTACAGCATCGTCAGTGACTACATCGGCCGTCCTATCCAAGCGTACGATGATAATGGTAATATCGTCTGGCAGGCAGACTATGACATCTATGGTAACGTCCGCAACCTTCACGGCAGCAGGCAGTTCATTCCTTTCCGCCAGTTAGGTCAGTATGAGGACGAGGAGACTGGGCTGTATTACAACAGGTTCAGGTATTATGATCCGAGGATTGGTAATTATATCAGCCAAGACCCGATAAGGTTGGCGGGAGGAAACCCTACGATTTACGGATACGTTAAAGATTTAAATTCGTGGGTGGATTCTTTTGGGCTAGAAAATATTATTTTTACATCTTCTGACGGATTTACTTTGGAAGTTAGAAATGTGCAAGATTTAAGTCATTTATCAAATCGTGAAATACTAGATATCTATCATGCCAATAATAATCCAAAAGGATATGGGAAATCTCCCAAACATGCAAATGGCGATACAATTATTTTGCATCATCAAAAGCAAAATCATTTAGGGCCAGTGATAGAGATGCCAAATAGTGGTCATGTTCGAGGTCTTGGAAATAAAAAGATGCATCCATATTTTCCAAATCCACATCCAACTAATCCTGTAGATAGAGACGTATTCAACAATTGGAAAAAAGAATATTGGAAATACCGAGCAGAAACTGAGATTAAGAAAAGAGGTTTATCTTATAATTAAAAGTATTTTTATGAAAACAGAGTTAATTGAAAGAATAAATAGTTACTTAAACAAGTATCAATCATTCAATCCACAACCAGCAAATGATAAAGATATTAAACAAGCAGAGGTAATGTTAAATGTAGTCTTTGATTCAGATTATAAGCAATTCATAAAAACCTTTGGAGGATGCTATGTTGGGGTGGATATTTATGGAGTCAGAAGTTCAAATGACTTAAAAGAGAAGACAATTGTTGATCTAACTAAGTTATACAAAGAAGCTGGTTGGACTATTGCAGATGATTGTTATATTATTTCATTTGATTCATCAGGCAATCCAATCATGATGAATAAATCGGGAGAGGTTGTTCTTTTTGATCATGACAACGGAGACTCTGTTATTTTAGCAAACTCTTTTGAGGAATTAATTGAAGACAATCTTCCTGATTAAAATAAGATTACAGGTGACATTGCTATTAGAGTAGGAGACTTTCGCATATACCTATCAAGATTATAACCAACGGAGAGATTTTCGTCTTCGTTTCCTACAATCTCGATACTACCCTGCAGGCATTTAATAACAATGGCAAAAAGGGATGAGAGTAGGAACTTGACGCATTCGGCAGAAAGAGGAAAGGCAACAATAATTCCTCCTTCATTCTATTTAAATATTAGGGTCAGTATGAGGATGAGGAGACTGAACTGTATTACAACAGGTTCAGGTATTACGATCCGAGGGTTGGTAACTACATCAGCCAGGACCCTATAAGGTTGGCAGGAGGAACCCCAACGCTGTATGGCTATGTTAGAGATGTTAATATAGCACAGGATATATATGGGCTTGATATCTCCTATAAAGGTGATGTTTCACCATATCAAATAAGATATAATCCAACTTACCCAGGTCGACCCGATCCTAGGTATTCAATTGATACTACTACTTTTGACGGTGGAACACCTACAGCAAAAGGAGGGTTGCGAGACAATAAACAATTTTGGAAAAAATGGGAAAAATTAAACCCCTCAAGTATAAGTAATAATAATAGATGGAAAATAGAGCATGGACTTTCGCCTAAAATTGATGATGAGTGGATAAAAGAATTCCCAGAGCATGGAGGCTACAAAGGAGAAAAGTTAATTCATCATCATGTGGATCAAGGTAAGTACGCCATACCCGTACCTGAAAGTACTCATGTTGGATCAGGAGGAATGTGGCATTATAAATAAAAATAACGCAATCATATGAAATTATTAACATTAAACGAAGTAATTCAAACGATAGTTGAAGAAACTAAGGATCTTGATCCGGAGCTTATTGAAGATATAATTCTGAAGGAGGTAGATATTCCCGATACTGAAATTGTACGTTTGAAAAAAGAGCTAAGAATAGATGTATTAAACCAAAAATTTATAAACCTCATCCTAAAATATAGTTGGGGCAACTTTGGTTTTCTCAGCTATCAGTTTGGTTACAATGATGACAATGGATTAAATTGGTTGATACAAAGGAATCTAGAATATGAGGATTACCCTGCATTAAAAGAATCAAACCTTATCATTATTGCCAACGGTGATCCTTACACCATTCTGTTAGAATGTTTTTCTGGTAAAATATATACCATTGATAGTGAGACAGGAATTGAAGATAGGATGCTGATAGCAGAAAGTTTTGAGCTATTAGTTAGAGGCATGGGAACAGCACAATATGCCTGCTGGAGTAAAAGAGAGACGGAGTTTATACAACTAATGGAGTCACTAACACAAGCTGCCGGCATGCCATTCTGGCACAATTTAGTTGGCTCCTATTAGTCTCATTTCTTTAAAAGAGTAGACGCTTGCCATGCTTATAGCCTTAAGGCGGAGAACTTTGCCGTTTAAGTAAGACTTAGTTAGAACGGAGGTTAGCATTGGATGTCTTCTATTAAATGCATGGACACTTTTCGTATAGCTTTTAAAGGAAGAACCAAAGGTATGCGTTAAACAAATAGATAGCCAAGGTTGTCTTGGCTGTCTGTTTTATTCATCCTCCGACACAGAAAACCTTTTCATGTTTACGCTTCGAAAAATTGGAGATAAAATATTGAAAAATCATGACATAATTTCGGATAAAACATCTATAGATAAAGGCAAAAGCACGTGTAAAAAGAAAGTCTACAACCGACAGTAAATCAGTTGGTTATGAAGTTGCGCAAGAAAAGGTGATTAATTGGACTTCAAAAGGGCATTAGTTAGACCGCAAAAGGGCATCTTTTGCAAGTCAATTGGGCGTCTTTTCAAAGCCAAAAGTTCATGTATTGGTTTTGAATTGTATGAAAATAATTTACAAATAGCGGTCGGTATGGGAATAAGTTGTGTGTAGAAGATGGAAATAAACCTTTGTTCTATTTCCAATCTTTGCCTTTAACGGAAGAACCAAGTTAATCCTCTTCCAGAATTTGGAGGTGTAGATATGAACGTAAAACAGTTTCAATTACTGGAACACATCCCTAATGAAAATTTCGGAAATACTAAAAAGATTAAGAGTTATCATTAACAATATAAATATACAAAACATGACTAATTTTCAAGAAACAAGTGTCAAAAACTTAGATATAAAAAAAGAATTATGTTTTGATTTCGTCATTATTAAATTATATAATGTCCCAACTAAATGTAAATGTAATAGAAACATAGTTGGAGAAAACAAAAAAGGGGAATTAATATGGCAAATAAAAGATGTAAATCCCTCATTGGACTCACCTTTTACAAATATTGATTTTTTTGATAAAGAAAGAATTATAGCCCACAACTGGTTAGGTGCAGATTATTATGTTGATATAAGGACGGGAATAATGCAAATAGTTAATAAAAACTCAAGAATATGGTAATATTTTTCAATGGCTGAACATATAATTGTTAATGAAAAACATATTATAGTTCTTAAGTCGCAGCAGGAAAACAAAGGTGTGCCTACATGTGCTGAATGATTGACCTGTAGAGAACCTTGACGGCACGGTGATTACTACACAGCTGTCTGATGGTACAGCTGTGCATCATCAGCATGACCAGGCTGGACGACTTACTTTTAACAAGTATACCGACGGTAGTTGGGAGGCTTGGGAGTACGATAAGGCAGGACGGCTCACCAAAGCGTACAACAGAGACAGCGTGACAGAGTTCGTGCGTAATGCTTTCGGGCAGGTTATAAAGGAAACCCAGGACGGGCGTACAGTGGAGCATAAGTATGATGAGCGTTCCCGACTTTCAAATATCGTCAGTGCATTAGGAGGAAGTATTACCTACGGATATGATATAAAAGGCACTGTCAACCACATATCAGCTGGTATGTCAGGAAAGAGGAAGCCTTGGGAAGCGAATATAGCATACGATAGGTTCGGGCGTGAAACTTCACGCATAATGTCTGGTTGTGTAGAGAATACTATGCAATATGACAATGTCGGTCGCCCTGCGCATCAGCGTGTCCGTAATAATGGGCGAACACTGCTTGATAAGTCATACCTTTGGGGTGATAATCTTCGTCTTCTACAGGCGCTTGACACAATAAACCGCAGAAGTGTCCGTTACGATTATGATACCTTCGGTTCTCTGTCAGGGGCTGTATATGGTGACGGAAGTCGTCAGTGGCGTAATCCAGATGCAATGGGTAACGTGTATGATAGTCCCGACCGTACGGACAGGAGTTATGGTCGTGGTGGACAGCTGCGTGAGGACAAGAAGTGGCGGTATTATTATGACAGCCATGGCAACCTTGTGCTGAAGACCATCCGTAGGATGGAGCCATCGCGTAATGCGAAGGCACGGGATGAGTTCCTTGCTTGGCAGAGCGGTGACTATGCCTATACGTGGCAGGGCAATGGTATGCTTAGAAGTGTAACACGGCCTGACGGAAAGACAGTAACGTTTAAGTATGATGCTTTAGGCAGACGCATTGAGAAGGTCTTTGACGGACGAGTTTACCGCTACCTCTGGGATGGTGATGTCATCCTGCACGAGTGGGACTATGCCTAGGCTGACCGTCCGAACACGATTGTTACCGAGACTGATGAGGTCACAATTGACAGATCAGAACCAGTTGAGAATCTCATCACGTGGGTTTACGACAGTGACAGCTATGTTCCTACAGCCAAGATAGTTGGTGAAAGGCATTACAGCATCATCAGCGACTACATCGGCCGTCCTGTCCAAGCATACGATGATAAAGGCAATGTCGTCTGGCAGGCAGACTATGATATCTATGGTAACCTTCGAAACATAAAAGGACTCCGTGACTTCATCCCTTTCCGACAGTTGAGACAGTATGAGGATGATGAGACAGGACTCTATTACAACCGCTTCCGCTATTATGACCCAAGGATTGGTAACTACATTAGTCAAGACCCAATAAGGTTAGCAGGAAATAACCCTACGCTGTATGGGTGTAAGAGCTTAATATTACACATTGTATGAGTACTTATATTTTAACAATGGGGACTGAACCCTATCGTCTTTAATAGGAAAGTTGATATTTGTTTGATGTTTTTAAAAAAAGTGTGTACCCATTGTGATACCGCACGAACAAAGGACTTTTGTAAAATCCTTATTTACAACAATATACAAACAATAGCACAGACCCCAACGGAATCACTGAGTGTTATAAGAGGAATATTCGTAAGGATATTCCTCTTTTTCTTTTGAATATCAGAATGCTATAGCATTAAAAAATATATTTCTAATTATAGACAAGAGTCTCATTAATCGTGTAATTTCTTATTGACAATTACTTCTATTCAACAAGATTTATTTATCTTTGTACGCATTAAGATACTTAATATAGTGATTTAACGATTTACGAAAATTCCATGCTATATAATGAATCTTAAAAACAAAATGAGTAATAAAGATACAAATTAAAGAACGATGGCTTATAATGAAGTTACTAAATATGATTTTAGAATAAGTTAGAAAAACGTTTAATAGACTTTGAACAAGATTGAAGTTATGGACTGGTATCAAATAAAGAAACATTTATATTATACTCATGATGATTTTGTCAGAGATATAATTGCTCTACATCTTAAAAAAGGCGCATTGACAGATATTTATAAATATATCTGTAAAACGTCTTTGTTTTCTATAGAAGATAGATTTCATGGTTTTGCAGAGGGTATAGAGGACAATATTTGTAATGAAATAATAACCCTTTTCTCAGATAAACAACCTATTATTAGGTGGTATTTAAATAGTACAGAACAGTTAGAAATGGATATTGATGCAAGATTTGTAGATAGTCTGGATATTCACAATAAGATATGTGATTTCTTTACAGGCTTATCTTGCCTAATAGATGATAATATATTTTTATTAGATAATATTATTAAGGAAAAACCTTTGGTATTAATGATTTTCAAACCCCAAACATCACCTCAAATAATAGAAGATACTTTAAGTTTACAACAAGCTACTTAAACAGAACATTAAGTTCCTTCAAAAAGTAAGTTTGTTATAAAGTTGAATATAAGGAGAGGCTTCCTTGACATCAAACTAATATCCTTTAAGAATTCCATATTACTCTGCACATATCGTGTTGCTGCTCCGCACGTATTGTGCTGTTGGTAAGCACTCATCGTGTTGCTGGCATTACAGCTTACAATTTATTACCAGAGTGAGCTCGGCTTATTGATAAAAAATAACTATTGCTGTCACTTCTATCACTCTATATTCTCATCTAACTCATTAGTTTACAGAAGGATTACAAGAAGTGTTAAAAGTGACAGCAAATCAAAACAAAACTATTCTTGTAATATGTGGAATAGTTTTGCTGTTAGCTATATCGAAAGAAGGGGAGGTCTTAATTTCTATCAAAAATTAATTAATAGTACTATCTATTTCTCTCTTCTTTCAATATTAATTGCATACGAGAAACCTCATCAGGGTGCTCATCAGCAACATTTTTGGATTCGAAAGGACTGACAGTCATATCATAAAGTTGAGGAACAGGAAGATTTCCTGTTTCAATCTTTGGTCCCCATTGAATCATTTTTGGTCCGTTACTTGGTTCAATGTACCGATATTGAGCGGTAAGCACTGAAAGGACATGTGTGTTAGATTGTCCAATTACATAGTTGCGCCCCTTCAGGTCTTTACCAAGAAGGGTAGGGAGGTAGTCACGACTGTCAGTTGCACTACCTTTTGGAAATCTTGCTTGAACGAGTGAACCCAAAGAAGATAAAAGGTCAATCTGACTCACAAGTGCTTTAGACACCATTCCTCCCTTAATCTTACGAGGCCAAGATATAACTAATGGAACAGCTGTTCCACCTTCAAAAGCACTATATTTATTGCCACGGAAAGGACCAGCAGGGCTATGACCATTGAGAAGTTCTTCTGCACCATCCTGATATCCATCATCTACGACAGGTCCGTTATCGCTTGTAAGGATAACGAGTGTATTCTCATCTATCTTCAGTTCATGTAGTTTCTTCATTAACTGTCCAACAGTCCAGTCAAACTGGACGATAGCATCACCTCTCACTCCCATTGGATTCTTTCCCCAGAAACGCTTGTGAGGGAAGCGAGGAACATGAACATCATTTGTTGCGAAATACATAAAGAAAGGTTCTTTCTTATGGCTTTCAATAAATTTCACTGCGTGTGTAAGTATTGAGTCGGCAAGGTTTTCATCCTTCCAAAGAGCCTTTCCACCACCTTTCATATAGCCAATTCTACCAATCCCATTAACGATAGACATGTCATGTCCATGACTCGAACGCATATTATAAAGGAGTTCTGGATTCTTACGTCCTGTAGGTTCACCCTCAAAGTTTCGTACATAAGAGACTTCTATTGGGTGAGCTGGGTCATAGTTTGCAACCGAACCATTCTCTATAAAGACACATGGTACACGATCTGCAGTGGCAGCCATGATATAATGATAATCAAAACCAAGATCGCCTAACGACTCTGGCAAAGGTGCGTTCCAGTCTTGTTCGCCCCCCTTGTAACCCAGTCCAAGATGCCACTTTCCTATAGCACAGGTAGCATATCCACGACTCTTAAACATATCAGCCATCGTAAATTGACTCGGTTTTATAATCATACCAGCATTACCAGCAGCTACATCTGTACCTTCTCGACGCCAAGCATATTCACCAGTAAGAAGCGAATAGCGAGAGGGAGTACTTGTTGCAGCGACTGCATGTCCATTCGTAAAACGTATGCCTGACTGTGCGAGCTTATTAATATTAGGTGTTTGAACATTCTTGGCACCATAACACTCTAAATCACCATAGCCAAGATCATCTGCCAATATAATAATTACATTTGGCTTATCTGTAGTTGTTCCACATGTTTGAGCTAAAGCTTTCTGACCTGTTCCGATTGCAGAAGACACTAAGGCTATTGTCAAGAGTTTTTGTTCCATTTTGTTTTTAGTTTCCAATTAGGTAAATATTTGGACTTTATAGATGTAATTTATGAGAGAATAGTATTCAAAATATACATCTTCTTTCCAAATTTAAACGACCACAAAGAAAGCAAAAATATTTGAATTAATCAAACTTTTCAACGTATTAATTACCTCAACATCGTAGTTGAAATAGGACCTATCAATGTTAACGGAACGCATAAATAAAATACGTTTATTAACGCATATATACGGTTTATCGATAAATATAATGTATTTGCACATAATTAATAAAAGTAAAATTAACAATTTTGTTGATAAAAATATTGATAAAAAACTTGTAATGACGAAAAAAAGGGTTATCTTTGCTGCAAAAAGAAAGGAAAGGAGGATTTATTATTTTTGAAAGGAATTTTATTATTTACTGTCTACGACCAGCCTTTATTGGACAAGGTTCAATAAAGAAGAGAATGTTCACGATAACAATAATATCTAATTTTTTAGGCTTATGACGGAGATTTCACTTATAGCATTTGATGCTGATGATACACTGTGGGGTAGTCAGACCTACTTTAATACAGTGGAAAAAGTGTACTGTGAGATTCTTGCCCCGTATGCTTCAGCAGATGAGGTGTCCCATACTCTCCGCGCCACTGAAAAGGCTAACATACCACTCCTTGGTTGTGGAAGTAAGGCTTTCATGTTATCACTAATAGAGAATGCGGTCAAAATCAGTCACGGAAAGGTAAAGGGCTATGATATCGGACAGATTGTTGAGGTAAGCAAAGAATTGTTGCGATTACCAGGTCATCCTTTCGATGGTGTTAAAACAACATTGGCAAAACTGCATGACACTGGTAGATATCGAATGATTGTATTTACAAAAGGAGAACTGCTTGATCAGGAAAATAAGTTTCAACGCTCGGGACTACGTCCCTATTTTGATGATATTGTTATTGTATCGGATAAAACACCAGATGCTTATAAACGACTTTGCAAACAGTTTGGTGTAAAAGCAGAGCAATTATTAGCGGTCGGAGATTCATATTCAGAAGATGTAGCTCCAGTATTAAAAATAGGAGGATGGGCGATTCATATTCCAAATTATATGGATAATGAGGACAGATCATATCTTAATAAGATTCATCCACATTTGATAAGATTATCAAGATTCGCAGAACTGACTAATTTCTTGAGTCCTAACTCCAGGTTAATTGATGAGTGTAAGCTTTCATAACGTAGACTTCTGGCTAAAAAGAAGTCCTTTTGGAAGTTACTAATTAGTAGCATATAGAAGGAATAAAGTCCTGTCATAATCGGTTATTAGATTATGGCAGGACTTTTCTTTATATATAGATGATAAGCGGTTCGATAGCTAATTACCTTATATTGTCGACATATTAAAAGTGCTTTTAATCGTACACAAAGGTGAAAACCTTTTCTGCAGTTAACGTATTACCCACAAAACATGCTTTGTTAGCTATATACTCAAACTTCTTACGCTGTTTTTCATCAAATGAAGCCTTAAGATGAAAAGTTATCGGAATACGAGTAACTGTGAACTTTTCCATATCTTCTTCGCACTCACCAACTTCAGCATAACAGCCAGTGAAGTCTATACCTCTACGCTCAGCTTGCAAACCCATAAGAGTTAGAACACAAGCAGATAATGCGTTACCTAATAGTTGAACAGGGTTTTGATTTTCTCCAAGGCCACCAACTGCTTTTCCAGCATCTGTTGTTACGAGAACTCCCGATCTTACGTGTTTTGCCTCAACGCGTCCCTTCCCTTGATAAATTGCTTTAGTTACTACCATAATAGATATTTTTTAGTTGTGATTCAAAATAATTCTTTATAACAGAATTGATATGGCAAATATAATATATTATGTTGAGAATAGCAACTAAAAGGATCATTATTTATTGTCGGATTTAAAAGTATATGGAAACCATAAATACTCAATGCAACACAGAATGGTTACAAATCGCAATGTATTCTGATGGTAGTGTAAAGAAAATGGTTGTTAAATAATAATGCGACTTTTTTTATTAAGGAGTAAGAATAAGGGCTCAAATCATTTATTATGATTTAAGTAGGCTTTGTTTTAGTGTGAGTAGATTTAATCATTAACTTGATTCAAGAACAAACTAATATAGAAAGAGTCATATTTAACCCAAATCGGTCATTAGACCACAATATGTATAATTCTTCTTACTCTGGTATTATTTCCTAACATCTTTTATTTTCTTATCGGTATCTTGTGTGTCTTTGTAGCTTTACGTAGCCCGCTACGCCTGCGTTCCAAAGCCAAACGATCTGCTCGATAATAAAACAAAATATGTTTAGCCTCTAATGACCGATTTGGGTTAAAGTGCTCCTATAAAAGCATGAATCCCAGCTCCAAAAGGAGACTGGGATTATGTTGTTTGTTTGGAATAGTTGTTTGTTTGTTTCGCTTTAAGCTTCTG
>ERZ773027.973-NODE-973-length-16398-cov-43.828183_pt1 | contig 16398 bp, 13 predicted proteins | sample MGYA00511032_ERZ773027 | MGnify/ENA primary metagenome ERZ773027 (study PRJEB29015, sample SAMEA2738138) | human oral metagenome | biome: human oral; feature: human-associated habitat; material: saliva | place: China | collected 2190 ... | reverse complement strand
GCGATGACCTGGGTGATTGTGACCCGCACCTTCGAGCCGCTGGCTCGCGTGGAGCAGACCGCCGCCAAGATCGCTGCCGGTGACCTCTCTCAGCGTATTGAGGACTACAACCCCAGCAACGAGATCGGTAACCTCGCGGTTTCGCTGAACACGATGCTCACCCAGATTGAAATGCTCTTCAAAGCCCGCGAGAAGAGTGAGGCGAAAATGCGCCGCTTCGTGGGTGACGCTTCGCATGAGCTGCGCACCCCGCTGGTCAGTATTCGAGGCTACTCGGAGCTGTACCGTCAGGGCGCGCTACCGACCGATGAGGCTGTCGCTACCGCGATGAGCCGCATCGAATCGGAGTCCAAGCGTATGGGTCAGCTCGTGGAAGACCTGCTGACCCTGGCGCGTATTGATGAGCGCCGCGAATCCAAGCTGGCACCCTTCGACCTGTTCAACCTGGCGGTGGACGCTAGTAACGACGCCTACGCTACGGCACCCGATCGCGCAGTGTCCCTGGTGGGCCTGAACGAAGAGGTGGCGCCGACCTCCGCAACCGTGCTCGGTGACGAATCACGCCTGCGTCAGGTCGTGGCGAACCTGCTGACCAACGCCATGCGCTACACCCCCGACGGCTCTCCCCTGGAGATTGCGGTGGGCGTACGCGAAGAGGTTCCCGGCTTCCCGCTCTCCGTGCTGGAGGTGCGCGACCACGGCCCCGGTATTCACGGCGAGGACCGCGAGCGCGTGTTCGAGCGTTTCTACCGCACCGACGCTTCGCGTTCGCGTGAGACCGGTGGTACGGGTCTGGGCCTGTCCATTGTGGCCGCAATTATTGAGCAGCATGATGGCAGGATTCACATTGAAGAGACCGATGGTGGCGGTGCTACCTTCGTGATTTCTTTGCCGTTCTATCCGCCGCCCGTCTCGGACGATCAGCTGATGAAGTAACACTGATGCCTAAACCCCCGGATTGTAGAACTTGAGTGTTCTACGGTTCGGGGGTTTTGCTGTGCCTTGGAGGTGGAGTTAGAAGGCGGGACGATAACTCGCGGCGGCGCGTCATGGCGGCGTCATTTTCGGGCGGGTTTTCGATTTTTTCGAGATGCTGAAGTGAATTTGGTGGGTTTATCCACAGATTTACTGAATCATGATTTTTTAGCTCATTTGATGCATTTTGAAAGATATAGTGATAACAAGCTTCCGGTCAGGAAATCAACCCTTCCAGAGATCCAAACCCCAAGCGCCACCACGGGGCAACCGCCCCACCCATCCCGTATATCTCAAAGGAGAAAAACCATGGCACAGTTCAATGTCGATTCCGAAGTCATCGCAGCCAAGAGCGCACAGGCACGATCCTACGTCGCATCCATCACCGCAGACGTCAACGGTATGACCGCATCCCTGCACGATCTGCAGAGCTCCTGGACCGGCTCCGCATCCACTAACTTCCAGGGCGTGCTGGACCAGTGGCACGCAACCCAGCGCCAGGTCGAAGCATCCATCACCCAGATCAACGAGGCACTCACCCGCGCAGGTGTGAACTACGCAGACACCGAGCAGGCTAACGCCTCCATGTTCGTCGGCTAAGAGGTCAGGGCAATAAGCCCAGAAGCCCACCTGCAGGCAAGCGGCAGACCGGGCGGTTTAAAGGTCCCGGCCGCACGGCACGCCGCCCGTCGGATTCGCCAGAAGGCGGCGAACATCTATTGAGAAAACCCCCGCCGCATCCTCGCAAGTGAGGATGCGGCGGGGGTTTATTGCACGGAAATCTTTGGGCTCAAAAGCCCGCAAATTAGGAGCTGAGCGTTAGGCGCTGAGCATTAGGAGGCGGGAGTCTCCTGGCGGAAACGCAGACGCCACAGGCCGTGCTCAGCGTCGTAATGCCAGATGCTCGAACGGCTCACACGGCCGCGCGCGGTCGCAACCGCCGCCATGACCAGCACGCTGGACGAATCCAGCACCTGCACACCCTGCTTGAGCGGGGCACCCTGCTGGGTGAAGGCGCGTTCACGGTACTGCAGCACCGAGGAGCGGGACACCGACTTGCCGGTAGCGGTCACCCACACCAGACGCTCGTGCAGCATGGATTCCAGCTGTGCCGCCTCCATGACGGAACCGCGGCTTTCGAGTAGCTGTTCTGCTGCGGCGGCGCCCTCGGGGCTCAGAGTATCGAGGTTCGGGGCAGGCGAGGCAGGAGCAACGGGCGCGGGCTCAGCGGGCTGAGCCGGAGCATCCTGAACGGGCTCTACCGCCTGCTCTTCCGTCTCGCCCAGAAGTTCCGCCGGGTCAACATCGTTCGGGTCGAGCCCGGCGAACTCTTCCAGACCAGTCAGGTCATCCTCTTCTTCCGACTGGGCGGCGCCGGATGCCTGCTGAGCGCTCTCCTGCTGGCGCGCCAACGCCTTTGCGTCACGCTCGGCGGCACGCTCTGCCGCGAGCGCCAGCTGCTCCTTGCGGATGCGGACCGCCTCCGGGTCGGGGGTGTTCACCGCGGAGGCGGGGCGCAGCAGGCCGGATAGGCGCAGGCTCTCCACGCCGCGCTGGGCGTTCTCAATCTCGGCTGCGGTGAATTCCTGCACAGGCAGGTGGGCATCCGCGGAAGGCTCAGAGGATGCCAGTTCAGAGGGTACCGGCTCAGAGAGGGCAGCGTCAGAGAGTGCAGGCTCAGCCACCGGAGCGTTCACGATCGGGGTTTCAACAGCCGGAGCCTCCACAGCCGCAGTAGCGGGTTCAGCAGAAGCGCCGAAACCGGGGCCGTGCGCGGGCTCACGACCCTCCTGGTAGGCACGCGCAGCACCATTCGCCAGGGAGTCCGCCTTCTCGTTGAGCTCGTGACCGGCGTGGCCCTTCACCCAAATGAACTCGTAGTCGCGGCCGGTCAGCGCCCGATCCAGCGCCTCCAGCAGGTCGCGGTTGAGCACGGGCTTGCCGTCGGACTTCTTCCAGCCCTTCTTCTTCCAGCCGGTCATCCACTTGGTCAGCGAGTTAATGACGTACTGGCTATCGCAGTACACGCGCAACTTCGCCTCCGGGCGGGATGCGGTCGCCTCGAACAGGTCCAGAACAGCCTTGAGCTCACCCATGTTGTTGGTGCCGTGCGCCCAGCCGCCGCTCGCCCAGTGGTCGTCGTCGATATACCATGCCCAGCCCGCCGGTCCGGGGTTGCCCAGCGCCGAGCCGTCTGCGGCGGCAATGATCTCTTGCGTGCTGTTCACGGTACCTTCTTTCTGCGCCGCCCCTCTGTTGTGCGGGCGGCTGTCCGTAATGATGTCTGTGATGACTTTACCGCACCGGCGAGGCGCACGCGTAGCGCACGGTCGCAGCTGTGGATAACCTCAAGTAGCCTCGCAACGCGAATTGCCGTAATGCCGGGCGGGTACACTAAACCTATGAGCTATTCTGCCCCCGAAACACCCAGCGCACAGCGCCCGGAGCGCCCTACCGCCCGTCCGAGCGAGCGCGTGCAGATTTTCGCTCTTCCCACCCGCACGATGTACGGTTCCCTGCGTTTTAGCTGGTTGAGCTACCTGGGGCTTGCTGAGCAGCAGCATGCGGCGCAGTTGCCGACCTCCACGGCGGCGGTCAGCTATCTAAGCACTCAGGCGCTCATGCGTGCCATGGCGGCGGCGCGTCTGGATGTGCCTTCCAGCGCCGCTTCTGAGATTGAAGTCGATCGTTCCTGCGCCCTGTGCACCAGCGGTAAGAAGCACGGTAAGCCGCGTATTGCGGGCGTGAATTTCAATATGTCGCAGGTGAATCCGCTGGTGGTGGGTGCGTTTAGCCGTAATGCCTCGGCGGTGCTCGGTGTGGATGTTGAGACCCTGGATGCGCGCCTGTTTTCCGGTTTTGCGCGCCTGGCACTCTCCAATGAAGAACGTACGTTCTATGAGCGGGTGGCGCAGGAACGCCCCGCGCCCGTACTGCATCTGCTCTCGGTGGCGCTGTGGACCGCTAAGGAGGCGGTGCTCAAGGCGACCGGCCACGGTCTGAGCGTGGTGCCCTCCCTGGTTCGGGTGCAGCTCACCGATGCACTGCTGGATGCGCTCGAACTTGCCATGAACGAGGAGGTCCCGGGGGACCTTCTGGGCAGCGACACTCCCGAGCCGACCGCCCTGCGCGTACTGACTCAGGACAGCTTGACCGCCCAAGCGACCTTTAGCGCGCCCCGTGTCGGTAATCAGGGCGGCGAGGCTGCCGAGCGGAGCTTTAGCCTGCAGTGGGTACCCGTGGCGCTGCCCGACGCGGAGAACCCCGAGCACGCCCAGAAGATGCTCATCGCCCTGGCAGTGGAGAACCCTGCCCATAGTGAGCCAGCCCAGGGTGAGCCCGTGCAGCTTGAGGCTCAGCTTCTGCCGGTTGCCACTCCCCTGGAGCTCAAGCGTCTGCTCACCGACTAGCCACGCTCCCCCATAACAACAACGACTGAACGCGCCCGCCATAACAGCGAGCGCGTTCAGTCGTTTTATTCTGCCGGGTCAAGGCAGTCACGAAAGGCGTTCACGAAAGAGCCTAAGGGGTGTCTTCGCCCAGGGTATCCACGCCCAGGGCACGGCCGAAGCTGCCGAGCTTCGTGCCGGTCTCGGTGTGCTCCAGCTCGGGGTCGGACTCAGCCACAATACCCGCGCCGGCGTACAGCACCGCCTCATCCGGGCTGACCTGGGCGCAACGCAGCACCAGCGCCCACTCGCCGTTACCCTCGGCGTCCATGTAGCCAACCAGGCCGCCAAAGTAGCGGCGCTCAAAAGACTCCAGCTGACGAATCAGCTCCAGCGCCTTCTCGGTGGGGGCGCCACAAATTGCGGGGGTCGGGTGAATCACGCGGGCACCGTCCAGGCAGGTCAGACCCTCCTTCAGCACGCCGTCGATAGGGGTCGCCAGGTGCCAAAGCTGCGGGGTCTGCAGCAGCGAGGGCACCTGCGGCACGTTCAGCTCCTCGGCGATGGGTGCCAGGCGCGCCGCAATGTCGTTGATAACGTAGGCGTGCTCGTCACGGTCCTTCGGTGAGGCGAACAGGCGGTCACGAATCGCCTCGTCCTCGGCGCTACCGGGCTCGGCAATGCGCGGGGCGCTACCGGCAAGCGGGTGGGTCTTGAAGGCGCGGCCCTCGGTGCGGAACACCAACTCCGGGGAGGCGCCCATCAGGTAGCTTCCGTTCATGCCGCGCTCGCCGTCGGGCAGGCGCACCGCAAAGTTGAAGGCGGAACGCTGCTGGGCGCGCAGGTTGTTGTACAGCGCCTGCAGGTTGAGGGCGCCGGGTGCGTAGCGGGCGGTGAGCACACGCGAAAGCACGATCTTGCTCAGCTCACCGGCCTTCATGCGCTCCACGGCGGTCGCCACGGCGGCACGGAACCGGTCGTTCTGTCTGCCGGTGACAGATACCGGCTCGGCAAGCGCCACGGTCTGCTCGGGGACCGGCACCTGCTGCTCCTGCAGGCGTTCGGGCACGAAGAGGTAGGCGGGCATATCCGGGTCAAAAGGAATCAGACCCACGACGGCGCTACCGGCACGTTTCGCCTCGTCCAGGGCATTATCGAAGGTGACAGGGGTCATCGCACCGGATGCGCGCAGGACGCGGGTGCCGGTGGCAAAGATAAAGTCGGGAAGGTTCGTCATCGTACTTCTATCAGTGGTGTGTGGGTTCGCGCCGGAAGTACATAGAGTACATTGCGGGCGCAGATACAGTGGGGTGCGTCGGTGCCGCTAGAGGGTCGCGCCGCCGTCGGCGACGATCTCCTGCATGGTGATGTGGCGTGCCGCCTCCGAAATGAGGAAAGCGTTCACCGCGGCAATATCCTCCGGGTCGGCAATACGGCGCAGCGGAATGCCCAGGCGGAAGGTTTCCGGGTTACCGGCAACCGGCAGGGCGGAGCGGTCCTCACCCTCCCAAGCGTCAGTCACCATGGGGGTTCGGGTGGTGCCGGGGCAGACCGAGTTCACGCGAATACCGTGCGCAGCAAGCTGCAGACCGAAGCTGGAACTCACGCGCGCCGCCGACGCCTTGGATGCACCGTAGGCACCAAACTCCGCGCGGGGCACACGCGCCGCATTGGAGGCGACCGTCACCAGGGAGCGGCTGTTCGTCGGGTCGCTTTCCTGCTGGTCAATCATGATGCGGGCGAATTCGCGCAGGCACAGGAACACTCCGTTGGAGTTGACCGCGTGCAGGCGCTTCCAGGTGTCGAAGCTGGTTTCCAGGAGCGGCTGGCTGTGGGCGATGCCCGCGGCGAGTACCGCACCGGTGATGGGTTCGTCGAGTGCCGCCACAGCGTTGGCGAGGGCGGTGACGGACTCTTCGCTCGTGACGTCTACGGCGCGGTAGCGGAAGATTGCGTCCCCGTAGGTACCGAAGGAGGCAATGGGCTGCTCTGCAAGGTCAGCCGCAAACACCGAATAACCGTTCTTGATGAGCTGGTGGACGGTTGCCTCACCAATACCGCCGTTCGCGCCGGTCACAATGACCCAGCTCATGCGCGCGCCTCCTCAGCAGTCTCAGCCTTCTCAGCACCTTCTGCAGCATGCAGGTCGGCGAGTACATCGGCGGTGTTCAGCACGCGGGCGCAACGACCCGAAGCGTACTCGCACGCTATGCGGTGCTCCTCCTCCGAGAAGTCGGCGAGCGCATCGGCAACCATAAACGGCTGAATGTCACGCATGAACGCCTCCAGGGCGGTGGTCAGGCAACCAATGTGCGCGTACACGCCGCCGATAATGAGCTGGTCGCGGCCGGATTCCTTGAGCAGGTCCTCGAAGGGGCTGCGCACGAACGCGGAGTAGCGCCACTTGGTCAGCACGGTGTCGCGGTCGGTGGGTGCAAGTGCGTCGAGCACGCGGGCGGATTCGTCATTCTGCAGGCCGTCGCCCCAGAAGTCGATGAGCAGGCGGCGGTCTTCGGGGTTCTGGCGCGGCGGCTGCGCGGTGTAGTAGACGGGAATACCGGCGGCGTGGGCGGCGTCAATGAGGCGGCGCAGGTTCCGAATAGCGACATTAATCTGGGCGTCCGGGTTGGCGTTACCCTCCCCCAGGTCAGCGCCTTCGAAAGCCTGAACGAAGTGCACCTGCATGTCGTGCACAAGCAGTACAGCTCGGGAGGGGTCCACAGGCCAGCTCACGCGATTGCTGTGTTCACGGTCAACGTAGGTGTAGGGCTTGATTTTGGGCAGTGCCATGATTCTCCCGGTTTGTGCCTATGGGTTGTATGCGCGGCGCAGGCGGTGCACCGTGGCGGGCATAGCGGCGAGTGGGTACTCTCCTCCGAGCCCCCTCGCACCAACCACCCACACAGTGAGCTTGCGCTTATCTCATAACCATCTTAGGGCATGCTTAGCTACAAGGTACATCTGAACTTTAATAAAAATGCTTCCCCACCCGCACCCCCGTTGACAGCGCAACGGGCGGAACGGGCAGGGAAGCACTCTGACCAGCAGAAACGCTACGTGAACCGCGCATCCAGACGCGGATTCTAGTTCAACTAGTTCACGGGCACCGCGACGGCAAGAACCTCATTCAGACCCTCGGTGATCGAGGGGTGAGTGTAAATCTCATCGCGCAGCTGCGAAGCGGTAATGCCGTGGCGCATCGCCAGAGCCACCAGGTTAATAACCTCCATGGACTCGATGACCAGCAGCTGGGCGCCCAGAATCTGGTCGGTCTGCGCGTCAATCACGAACTTCATGATGCCGCGCGGGTTCTCCTGGGTCTTCGCACGCGGCATCGCGGCAACCGCAGCAACCGGCTTCGAAGCGACCTTCACCTTGTGGCCAGCCTCGATTGCCTCACGCTCAGTCAGGCCCACGGAAGACAGCGGCGGGTTCATGTAAATGGTCGAAGCCACTGCCTTGCGGTCCTTGGTGGAGCGGGAACCGTCACCGACCAGCTGAGAGAGCACCACGCGGTAGTCATCCATGGAGATATAAGTGAACTGCGGGCCGCCATTCACGTCACCGAGCGCGAAAATGTTCGGCACGGTGCTGCGCAGGTGCTCATCCACGACAATTGCGCCGCGGTCGGTGGTTTCGATGCTGGTGTTCTCCAGACCCAGACCCTCGGTGGCGGGCTTGCGGCCGGTCGCAACCATCACGTAGTCCACCTCCAGTTCCCGAGTAGCGCCCTCGGAGTCGAGGTAGGTCACGGTCACCGAGTCGGCGCCGTCCTTGAAGGACTGCACGCGCACGCCGGTGTGAGCGGTAATGTCCTGGTCTGCGATAATCTCGCGGGCAACCTGGGCAACATCCTCGTCGTAGCGACCGAAGAGGGCGGGTGCGCCGTCCAGAATAGTCACCTCAGTGCCGTAGGAGGAGAAAATACCGGCGAACTCAATGCCGATGGGGCCGCCACCGATAATGCCCAGGCGCTTGGGGCGCGGGGTGAGCTTCTGCAGCTCGGTGGAGGTGAGCACACGCTCAGATTCGCGGATACCCTCAATCGGCGGGATCACCGACACGGCACCGGTGTTGACGATGAAGTAGTCGGCGGTAACGCGCAGGACGTCTTCGCCCGCGGTGACCTCAACCTCGGTGTCGGAGATGAAACGTGCGTGACCGTCAATGAGCTTGGCGGTCTCGTTGGACAGCAGGATCTCGCGGTTCTTGGCGCGCATCATGCCGGTCAGCTTGTCACGGAAGACCACGGCGGATTCGTAGGCGGCGTTTGCTTCTTCAAGGCTGCGCTCGCCGCTGGCGCGGAACTCGTCGGCGCGGTGTACGAGCGCCTTGGTGGGTACGCAACCGATGTTGATGCAGGTGCCGCCGTACATGCCGGTGGATTGTTCGATGAGGGCAACGTTCTTGCCGGTCTTGGCGTATGCACCGGCGAGGGTCTTGCCGCCCTTGCCGAAGCCGATGACGACCATGTCAAAGTGCAGCTGAGCGGGGGTGGTCATACTATTCTCCTGTGAAATTTAGATGATGATGTCTTCACAGAATTCAACGCAAAGAAATGAGCATTATTCCTGTGCGCCACATTTTTCTCCCCACCCCAATTCATGCCCCAACCACCGCTAGGGCATGAGCAAAGCCCCCACCGCACCGCACAGGACGCGCTACACAGGACACACTGCACAGGACGGTAGGGGCTTCACCTGAAGGAGGTTAGCTCAGGAACTTCAACAGGTCCTCAGCGAACTCATCTGCGTACTGGAAGAGAGCACCGTGACCGGAACGGTGGTACATCTTCAGCTCGCTCTGGGCAACCTTGCGGTGCATATCGTAGGAGTTGACGCTGGGCACCATCATGTCGGTTTCACCGTTGACGATGAGGGTGGGCTGGGCAATGTACGCCATATCGTCCTGCGGCTGCTTGCCCCAGCGGCGGATAGCCACCAGCTGACGCAGGAAGCCGATAACCTTCATCGGGGCACCGCGGTGCGCCTCGGTGCGGGCAGCCATGCGGTCCAGTACGCGCTGCGCCTCAATGCCTCCCTGTGCGTCGTGGGTGTAGAAGATGTAGCGCTTGGGGCTAATCTTCTCGCGGGCTGCACGCGCCATGTAGCCGAAGGTGGTTCCGGTGACGGCATCGATTCCTGCGCCACCGCGCGGGCCGGTACCGACCAGCGCCAGGCGGTTGATGAGGGCGGGGTAGGCGCGTACAACTTCCTGAGCGATCATGCCGCCCATGGACAGGCCCAGCAGGTTGACCTTCTGGTAGCCGAGGGTCTGAATAATTTCTGCTGCCTGGTGAGCCATACCGGGGATGGTGGTCGCAACAGAGCCTTCGCTGGAACCCACGCCGGGCAGGTCCATCACGATCAGGTGCTGGTGCTCAGCGAGCAGGTCAAGCAGCTTGGGGTCCCAGTCGTCCATGGTGGCGGCGAGGTGCACGAGCATGACCAGGGGAATGTCCGAGTTGCCTTCGCCGAGTTCTCGGTAGGCAATCTTCTGGTTGTTGACGGTGATGTGGCGGGTGGGAGTTTCGAGGTAAGACACGATTCTTCTTTTCGTTGAGAGAGGCGCTTATACGGTGAAGGAGATGACGGTCTTGCCGTTGGAGCGGCCGTTAGCGACCTTGTCCAGGGCTGCGTTGACGTCTTCGAAGGGGAAGACGGTGTCGATGGAGGGCTTAATCTGACGCTCAGCGAAGATGTCAGCAACCTGCTGCAGCTGCGCGCCGTTAGATTCAACGAAGATGAAGTGGTAGGTCACGCCGTACTTCTGCGCCTTGCGGTCCATGGTGCGACCTGCCGCGCCGAAGAGCAGCTGCTTCCAGAAGGGCATACCCATGCGCTGTGCGAATGCTTTGTTAGGCATGCCGCGCAGGGAGACGAGCTGACCGCCGGGCGCCATGATGCTCATCTGCTTTTCAGTCTCGTCGCCGCCGAGGGTGTCGAGCACGTAGTCGATACCGCTGAGGGTTTCAGCGTAGTTTTCGGTCTTGTAGTCGATGAAGCGGTCAGCGCCAAGACCCAGCACTCGCTCCTTACCGGAGGCGCTACCATTCGTGATGACGGTCAGGCCCTTTGCCTTTGCCAGGGGAATTGCCATGGCACCCACACCGCCGGTACCGCCGGAGATGAAGATGGTCTTACCGGGCTGGGCGCCCATCAGGTCGAATGCTTGCATGACGGTCAGGGCGGTCAGGGGAACACCCGCCGCTTCTTCGTCGCTGAGGTATTCGGGTACGCGAGCCAGTGCGTCCGCGTCCACGGCTACGTATTCTGCGAAAGCACCGATGCTGTTCAGCGGCAGGCGGGCGAAGACGCGCTCGCCGATGGTGAAGGAGGTGACGCCTTCACCGAGGGCTTCTACGCGGCCGACGATTTCGTTACCTGCAATCTGGGGCAGCGCGTAGGGGGTGATGAGCTTGACTTCACCGCGGGAAATCATGTTATCGAGGGGGTTGACGCCTGCGGTGCTGACCTTGACGAGTACCTGCTGTGCGCCGGGACGGGGTGCGGGTACGTCGGTGACGGTGAGGGCGATGTTGTTCTTGTTGTAAGAAACGATCTGTGCTGCCTTCATAGGGGGTCCTTTCGGGTGTGGTGTTATTCGGTGAGTTCTGGTGCCGGGTTTAGCCGTGTTTGGGCCGGGTTATGCGGGTGGGGTTTTTCCTGCCGCGGTGTAGAGGTTCGTGATGACGTTCCGCAGGCTTCGCTGTGCGAGGTCTTGCTCCAGGTGCCGCTGGGTTTCTTCGAAGATGGGGTTGACTGCCTGGAGGATGTGGGCGCCGACCGGGCATTCTTCGTTCGCGTTGTGGTGCGTGTGGAAGAGGTTGATGCTGCGGGTTTCCTGGACGGCGAGGTAGATGTCGAGGAGGCTAATGTTCTCTGCCGGGCGGGTGAGCTGGTAGCCGGGTTTGCCGCGCTGGGAGCTGAGGATATCTGCCTTTTTGAGGAGGGTGATGATTTTGCGGATGTAGCTGGCGTTGGTGCCGACGCTGCGTGCGAGATCTTCGGAGCTGAGCGTTTTTTCGCTTTCGCTAATCATCGTTAGGACGTGTAGTGCTACCGAGAATTTGGTGTCCATGTCCCCTCCTGGGTGTTTGCCGCATATCTTAGTTGTATCCGTATCGGGTACAAGTACAACTATGACAGCAGAAACTTGAACCGTCAAGTTTTATATCTGAGACATGCACCATAAACACCAGAGCCACTCTCCCCTCCCCTACAGCCACCCCTCAACCCGTGCGGGCGTAGACTGAAACTACCCGGCTCTCTATGAGAAGCCAACATTTTCAGGAGGATTCCATGAAAACTCACGATATTCTGCGTGACGCCGCCAGCCGCCCCGGCATCGGAGCTGCCGTAGCCATCAAGGGGCTATCAGCGGAGGCGTTGAACGCCCACCCGGGCGGGCACCCAAACTCTATCGCCTGGCTCCTCTGGCACGCCGGGCGGCAGATGGACATGCAACTCTCCGCTCTCAGCGGTCAGCCGCAGGTCTGGGAGACTCAGGGGTTCAGGGAACGTTTTAATCTGGGCGAGCTCGGCGACACCATGGGCTACGGCCACACCGCTGAGCAGGCACGCTCCATCATGGTTGAAGATTCTGCCCTGCTGGTGGAGTACCTTGTGGCGACCGGCGAGGCGCTCGCCGACTACGCGCAGACGCTGAGCGAGGCTGATTTGAGTGAGATTATTGACCGTTCGTGGACTCCGCCGGTAACTCGCGGTGTGCGCCTGGTCAGCATGATTGACGATGCGGCACAGCACGTAGGTCAGGCGGCGTACGCGGCGGGTATCCTCGCTGCGCAGGATTTCGCCGCACAGGATCTCGCGGCACAGGGTTAGAATTTCACGCCCGCTAGAGGGGAACGAAAAAGGCGGTGGCGCCTCGGACACAACCAGCCCGAGGCGCCACCGCTTTCTACGCAACCCCTCTAAAAGGCCAGGTTATATTCATTTATAGGCATAAATAACTTTTCCACCCAATTAGATGACTCATTGCTTTTCCTTTTGAAGAACCCTTACAAGAACTTTCTCAGCCCTTGATGAGTAAAGATACTTCCTAAGAGCCTCACTTCCACGTTTCAACGAGTACAACAGTTCGAGCTTCTCATATATATCACTAGCCAATATAGAGGACTCACGCTTACGCTCCTCTTTAAACTTTTCTTTCTTGATATCATAAGACAATTCAGTCATTACAGAAATATAATCATCAACTCCAGAACGCGTATAGAATGACCAATGAACTTTCTTGGAATCCTTTAGCGACAGCAGGTTCCAATAAAGCTCCCACAGATCATAATCCCTACAAGCAAGAATCCTAGAATGTCTATGCAATTTATCACTCAATAGTTCACTAACAATTTGAGTAAAATCATTAACACCAGGCAACTCAATAAATTGAAAATTATCACTTTTTTTCATAATAAAATGAGCGCTACCTGTCAACGAAGAGTGATTAGGAATCCTTTTCTTCATCCTTGAGGAGACAATTGATTTTTGAACCCTTATAACATAATCATAATTATTTGATATATCGTACAAATTTTTATCAATCCACAGCATCAATTTTTCATACAACAATACTGATTCTTCTAGATGCTTATTTCTTTCTTTATCAATAATCTTCCGCACGTCACGTTTCTGACTATAAAAATAGAAGAAGAAGACCGTTGGCACTAGGGCCAGCAATGTGGCAACCAGCGGCAACTTTGAGGCTAAATCTACAAGGTCAATCCTAAGATTCAATGATTGAATCACCAGGTCTCGAATCCTATCCACCGATATATTAGAAAAACTAAAAATACGCAATGAGATGCAGGAAAGAGCAAGAGAAGTGAGCGCAGGGACACTAATTGGAAATTTAAGTATTGCAACTATATTGCGAGAAATCGAGGCCTTATTCAAGCCTTTCCAAACTTTATTTTCACTTGGATATCCGTATGTTACCTGCCCCAAATTTAGAAATCTGTAAACCCTGGTCACCAGATAATTAATTCGTACCATAAGGAGGGCACGGCCTATATTTTCATTGTATATCGCGCGCTCACCTATATCTTCCAACTTCAAAGAAGTAGATAACCACAATTTCCTCAGGATAATTTCATACAAAAATAAGTATATAATTAATATTATTAGATAATATATAGCAAATTCTAGGATGCTTGCCAAGTCCCCCTGAGCCTCTGACCCAGAGAAAAATTTTCTAACATCTTTGAGTGGAAAAATTATTGCAATAGCAACAAATGGAACCAGGGCAATTATTTGCCTAGCAATTTTAGAAAATAGCATATATTTAAGTCATTTCCAATAATGTAGAATGCCAATTCTGAAGATATATAATATTTAGCAAAAATTTGTAGTTGCTACTGCCTCTGCAGCAGCACCATCACCTCGTAGTGGTCCGTATGCGGGAACATATCCAGCACACGACCCTGCACCGGCGCATACGAGGGCATGCGCTCCAAATCCTTCGCCAGAGTCACCGCGTTACAGCTCGAATACACCACACGGTCAATACCCGAACCCTCAATCCACGCGCACAAGCTCTCACCAATACCGCGGCGCGGCGGGTTCACCACCAGCATCTGCGGCACCGCGCCCGAAGACACCGCGAACTCCGGCGCATCCTGAGCCGAAAAACTCACACCCTCCAGACCGTACTCAGCGACCGTGCGCTGCGCCGAAGCGACCGCCTCCGCACTAATCTCAATACCCGTCACCGAGCCGCCGTCCATCACCGAAGCGGCATGCAGAGCAAAACCACCCACACCGCAGTACAGGTCCCACAGCGAGCGCGGAGCCACCTCACGCACCCACTCGCGGCCCTGCGCGTACATCGCCTCAGCGACCTTCGTGTTCGTCTGGAAGAAGCTCTGCGGACGCAGATGCAGGGTCAGGTCGTTCACCTGCATCGGCAGGGTCTGACGCTCCGAAAGAATAATCTCCTCGTCACCCTCAACGCGTGCCACCGGCTCACGCAGCAGATTCACCGACAGCACCGCCAGGTTCGGCAGCTGCTCCTGCAACCACCCCAGCTGCCGGCGAATCGGCACCAGAAGCTTCTTCGAACGCAACACGAAACGCACCATCAGCTCACCGGCCGCCGAAGCGGTCACCAGGATATTCTTCAGCTCGCCACGGCGATTCGGAATGTCATAGGGGGTTAAATCTGCGCGCCGAATCAGCTCGTGTAGCACCGGAATAGCCGCCTGAATCGGCTCCATATAGAGCGGACATTCGCCAAGATCCGTGGATGCGCCCGTGCGGTAATCCACGATGCCGAGGGTCGGGTTCTTCGCCGAACCGCCCACCACGAGCTTCGCCTTGTTGCGGAATCCCGCCTCCGCGCTGGTCACCGGATCCAGCCACTGCAGCTGCGAGTAGTTGGCGAGCAGGGCGCGGGCGTGCTCCTGCTTCGCCTGCACCTGCGCGGTGTAGGCGGTCTCAATGCTGGGGCAGGAGGAGCAAAGGTCATCACGAAAATAGGCGCATTCCATAAGGAGCCATTCTACCGCCTCCACCGCCGGGACAGGACGCATGGGCACACAAAAGCGGGGGCGGCCACCCCTCATGGGTAGCCGCCCCCGCCTCATACGGATGCGTGGACCTGCGCCGGCTCAAGTACCAGCGTTAGGTCACCACCGTGTCACGCTTCGCGTGCCACGGATTCCGTAGAAATTTACCCCATCAGGGATAAATTTCTACTACATCATTCCTCCCATTGCGTCCGCACCGGGAGCAGCCGCACCAGCGGGCTCCGGCTTGTTCGCAACAACAGCCTCAGTGGTCAGGAACAGACCAGCAATCGACGCAGCGTTCTGCAGAGCCGAACGGGTCACCTTCACCGGGTCAGCAATACCAGCAGCCATCAGGTCCTCGTACTCGCCGGTCGCAGCGTTCAGGCCGGTACCAGCAGGCAGGGAACGAACGCGGTCAACCACAACGCCCGGCTCCAGACCAGCGTTAGCAGCGATCTGCTTCAGCGGTGCGTCGATAGCCACACGCACAATGTTCGCGCCGGTAGCCTCGTCACCGGTCAGCTCCAGCTTGTCGAAGACCTTCACGCCAGCCTGAATCAGAGCAACGCCACCACCGGGAACGATACCTTCCTCAACAGCAGCCTTAGCGTTACGCACAGCATCCTCAATGCGGTGCTTGCGTTCCTTCAGCTCAACCTCAGTTGCGGCACCAGCCTTCAGCACAGCAACACCACCGGCGAGCTTAGCCAGGCGCTCCTGCAGCTTCTCACGGTCGTAGTCGGAGTCAGAGTTAGCGATCTCTGCGCGAATCTGAGCCACGCGACCCTCGATAGCTGCTGCGTCGCCTGCACCCTCGATGATGGTGGTCTCGTCCTTGGTCACAACGACCTTGCGAGCGGAACCGAGCATGTCCAGGGTTGCTGCGTCCAGGGACAGGCCAACCTCTTCGGTGATGACCTGGCCACCGGTCAGGATAGCGATATCAGCCATCTGAGCCTTACGGCGGTCACCGAAGCCCGGAGCCTTCACAGCAACAGACTTGATGGAGCCGCGCATCTTGTTCAGCACCAGCAGAGCCAGAGCCTCACCCTCAACGTCCTCAGCAACAATCAGCAGCGGCTTGCCGGACTGCATGACCTTCTCCAGGACGGGGACGAGGTCCTTAACGTTCGAAATCTTCTGGTTCACAACCAGGATGTAGGGGTCCTCCAGGACTGCTTCCTGACGCTCCGGGTCGGTCACGAAGTAACCGGACAGGAAGCCCTTGTCGAAGCGCATACCCTCAGTCAGTTCCAGGTGCAGACCGAAAGTGTTGGAGTCCTCAACGGTGATGACGCCTTCCTTGCCGACCTTCTCCATTGCCTCAGCAATGAGCTTGCCGATCTCGGCGTCGCCAGCGGAAATCGAAGCGGTTGCGGCAATCTCTTCCTCAGTCTCAACTTCCTTCGCGGAGGAGAGCAGAGCCTCGGTCACAGCCTCAACAGCCTTCTCAATGCCGCGCTTGAGGCTCAGCGGGTCAGCGCCAGCAGCCACGTTGCGCAGGCCCTCACG
>ERZ773027.971-NODE-971-length-16402-cov-3.128464_pt1 | contig 16402 bp, 7 predicted proteins | sample MGYA00511032_ERZ773027 | MGnify/ENA primary metagenome ERZ773027 (study PRJEB29015, sample SAMEA2738138) | human oral metagenome | biome: human oral; feature: human-associated habitat; material: saliva | place: China | collected 2190 ... | reverse complement strand
GGATGTGGGAGTAAAGGAGGATAAAAGTCAAAGGTTGTGGTGATGGTTTCTACTGTACTAAGGAGATTATAATGGTCAAAAATAATTTTATTAACAGAGTTTTACAAATTTTAGTAGTTCTTTTTGGAATAAGTTTTTTCACCTTTAGTTTAACTTATTTATCACCAGGCGACCCTGCTGAAATTATGTTAACTGAGTGTGGAAATATTCCTACACCTGAATTACTTGCACAAACAAGAGCAGAACTTGGTTTAGATAAACCTTTTGCTGAGCAATATTGTAGATGGGCAGGACATGTTGTACAGGGCGAATTGGGAAAATCTTATTCTTTAAGAGTTCCTGTTATAGATAAAATTAAAACAGCTTTTATGCCAACATTAAAACTTTCTTTGTTATCACTTGGGTTTATGATACTAATTTCTCTACCCTTAGGTATTCTTGCAGCCTTAAAGGTCAATAAATGGCAAGACTATCTTGTGAGAGCAATAAGTTTTACTGGATTATCAATTCCTAGCTTTTGGTTGGGATTAATATTTTTGAGTATTTTTGGAGTGATGCTTCGTTGGGTAACTGTTTCAGGAGGTAAGGCTGACTTTAAGTCAATGATACTACCAGCTTTTACATTAGGATTTGCAATGTCAGCAAAATATATAAGACAGGTTAGACATACAGTATTAGAAGAATTAAATAAGGAATATGTTGTTGGAGCTAGAATGAGAGGAATAAAAGAAAGTACTATTCTTTTAAGACATGTACTTCCTAATGCTTTGATACCTTTAATCACTCTATTGGGACTATCTCTTGGTAGTTTATTGGGAGGAACAGCAGTTATAGAAATAATTTATAACTTCCCTGGAATGGGAAATTTAGCAATTAAAGCCATATCTTTTAGAGATTATCCTTTAGTTCAAGCTTATGTATTACTTATAGCACTTATTTATTTAGTAATAAACCTTATAGTAGATTTTTCATATAAGCTACTAGATAAGAGAGTTGAGGTGGCAAATTAATTGAAGGTAGATAAATTTGTAAAAGGGCGCAAACAACTTATATTTTTTCTTGTCATGGCAATAATTATAGTTTTAATTGCTATCTTTGCAAAACAAATAGCTCCAAAAGATCCATTAAACGCAGTTATGGATAAACCTTTACACAGTCCTGATAAAGTAAATTTATTGGGAACTGATATTTTAGGAAGAGATATTCTATCTCGTATTATCTATGGGACTAGATATTCACTTTTTATGACTTTAGTCCTTGTTGGAACTGTTTTTACTCTTGGAACTATTTTAGGTTTGCTAGCTGGATACTTTGGTGGAATTGTTGATACCCTTATCATGAGACTTGCTGATATGATGGTATCTTTCCCAGGTATTATCCTTGCAATAGCAATAGCTGGGCTTTTAGGACCTAGTATGACAAATGCAATCATTGCAATTTCAGCAGTTACTTGGCCTAAATATGCAAGACTTTCAAGAAGTATGGTTTTAAAAATAAAAAAAGAATTATATGTTGAAGCTGCAAGGCTTACTGGAAGTAAAGATAAAGATATTTTATTCAAATATATTTTACCTAATATGGTTACTCTTATGTTAGTAACTGCAATTTCAGATATAGGAGCATTAATGCTTGAAATTTCTGCCTTATCATTTTTAGGCTTTGGAGCTCAACCTCCTATTCCAGAATGGGGAGCAATGTTAAATGAAGGAAGAACATATCTTGCAAAAGCTCCTTGGCTTATGTTATATCCTGGAATGGCAATAGTTATAGTTGTGGTTGTCTTCAATATGCTTGGAGATAATATTAAAGATTTAATTGATATTAAGGAAGAAGATTTTTAAGAAGCAATAAAATTTTAATATATTAACAAAAAAGGAAAGGTGGTAATCAATGAAATTTTTTACAAAGAAAAGTTTTGCTTTTCTAATGGCAATCTTAATGATGTTTACTTTGGTGGCTTGTGGGGGAGATAAAAAAGAAGAAACTCCTGCAACAGGAACAACAAATGCTAATGGAGAATTAGTTGTAGGAGTTACAAGTTTTGCCGATACTCTTGAACCTACTGAACAATATTTTAGTTGGGTTATAACTCGTTATGGTGTTGGAGAAAACTTAGTTCGTTTTGATGAAAATGGGGAATTACAAGCTTTACTTGCAGAAGAATGGAAAGTTAGTGATGATAAATTAACTTGGGAATTTAAAATTAGAGATGGAGTTAAATTCTCTAATGGTAATCCTTTAACAGCAGAAGCAGTAAAATCTTCTCTTGAAAGAACTTTTAGAAAAAGTAAAAGAGCAGATGGTTTCTTTAAACCTACTTCAATAGTTGCTGATGGACAAACTTTAAAAATATCTACTGAAAAACCAGTTGCTATTTTACCTCAATGTTTAGCAGATCCTCTATTCTTAATAATAGATACTTCTGATAATGTTGAAGAATACACAACAAATGCTCCTATCTGTACAGGACCTTATGTATTTAAAGAATTTGTTCCTACTGAATATGCAATAGTTGAAAGAAATGAAAATTACTGGGGTGGAAAAGCTGGACTTGCAAAAGTTACTTTTAAATGTATCAATGATCAAAGCACTCGTGCTTTATCTTTAAAAAGTGGAGAAATTGGAGTTGCTTATAATTTAAAAATTGAAAATAAAGCTGATTTTGAAGGACAAGATGATATAAATATTCAAGAATTAAAATCACTTAGATCTACTTATGCTTTTATGAATCAACATGGAGTATTAGGAGATTTAGCACTTCGTCAAGCATTGCTTAGAGCTTTAGATAAAAAAGCATATACTGAAAATCTATTAGGTGGAGCTGCTACTCCTGGAAAAGCCCCTATTCCTCCTACATTAGATTTTGGATTTGATAAACTTGTAGATGAAAATGCTTACAATCCTGAAAGTGCAAAAGAAATATTAGCTAAAGCAGGATATAAAGATGTTGATGGTGATGGATTTGTTGAAAAACCAGATGGTTCAAAGCTTGAATTAAACTTCGTAATCTATACAAGTAGAGAAGAATTAAAAGTTTATGCACAAGCTGCTCAAGCCAACTTAAAAGATGTTGGAATTAATGTTAATTTAAAAACTGTTAGTTATGAAACTCTTTTAGATATGAGAGATTCTGGAAACTTTGATTTATTGATTTGGAATGTACTTGCTGCCAATACAGGAGATCCTGAAAAATATCTATATGAAAACTGGGATAGTTCTTCTGCATCTAACCAAGCAGGATACAAAAATGAAAAAGTTGATGAATTATTAGATAAATTAAATGTAGAATTTGATCCAGAAAAGAGAAAAGATTTAGCAATAGAAATTCAACAATTAATAATGAATGATGCTGCAACAGTATTCTTTGGATATGAAACTACTTTCTTATACTCAAATAAAAAAGTACAAAATCTAAAAATGTTCCCAATGGATTACTATTGGTTAACAAAAGATGTTACAGTTAGTGAATAGAAGGAGAAAAAATGTTAGAAATTAAAGATTTAACGATACAATATGGAGAAAAAGACGCTGTTGTTGAAAATTTCTCTCTAACTATGCAAAAAGGTGAAATTATAAGTATTGTTGGAGAATCTGGAAGTGGAAAATCTACTGTCCTTCGTTCAATAATAGGTGGATTATTAGGACAGGGGAAAATTACTTCTGGAGATATAATTTTCAATGGTAAATCACTGTTAAATCTTTCAAATAATGAGTGGAGAGAACTGAGAGGAACAGTTATTTCAATGATTTCTCAAGATTGTGGTGCTACATTAAATCCTATTAGAAAAATAGGCTCTCAATATATTGAATATATAAATGCTCATACTAATTTAAATAAAACTGAGGCAGAGAATAAGGCTCTTTCTATGTTAGAAAAAGTTCGTTTACCTGAAGTAAAAAATATTATGAATAGCTATCCTTATGAACTCTCTGGAGGAATGAAACAGAGAGTTGGAATTGCTATGGCTCTTACATTTAAACCTGAACTTGTACTAGCAGATGAACCAACGTCAGCCTTAGATGTTACAACACAGGCTCAAATAGTAAAACAAATGATGGAATTGAGAGATGAATTTAATACAGGTATAATTATAGTTACTCATAATATGGGAGTTGCTGCATATATGGCAGATAAAATTGTAGTTATGCAAAATGGTATAGCTGTTGATAGTGGTACAAGGGAAGAAGTTATAAATAATCCTAAGAGTGACTACACTAAAAAACTACTTAAATCAATTCCTGAAATGGATGGTGAGAGATTTGTCTAAAGATAATGAATTAATATTAGAAGTTAGGAATTTAACAAAGCAATTTAAAGTTGCTAAAAATAATATTCTAACTGCCTGTGATAATATAAACTTATCTATGTATAAAGGAAAAACTCTAGGTATTGTTGGAGAATCAGGTTGTGGAAAATCTACTTTTTTAAGAATGCTTATGAATTTAGAAAAAATTACAAGTGGTAAAATCTTCTACAAGGGAAGAGATATTAGCAAGTTTTCTAAAGATGAAATTTGGGAAAGCAGACAGAATATACAAATGGTATATCAAGATCCAGGAGCCTCTTTTAATCCAAGAATGAAAGTTGTGGATATTTTAACTGAGCCACTTATCAATTATGATAGACTAAAAAAGGAAGATAAAGAAAAAAAAGCTATAGAACTTCTTGAAATGGTTGACCTTCCCGCAGATTTTATTCATAAATACCCTCAAAATATGAGTGGAGGACAAAAACAAAGAATAGGTATAGCTAGAGCTTTATCATTAGAACCTGAAGTTTTAGTCTGTGATGAGGCAACATCAGCCTTAGATGTCTCTATACAAAAAAATATAATAGAGCTCTTAGTAAAACTACAAAAAGAAAGAGACCTATGTATAGTTTTTATTTGCCATGATATCGCACTTGTACAAGCTTTTGCTCATGAAATTGCAGTTATGTATTTAGGTAATGTTTTAGAAGTTTTACCTGGAGATAAATTAAAAGACAGTGCTTATCACCCATATACAAAAGCCCTTTTAAGTTCTTTATTCTCTATCAATATGGATTTTTCTGAAAAGATAACTAGTATTGAAGGAGATGTACCTAGTCCTATTAATTTACCTAGTGGTTGTGTATTTCAAGGACGCTGTAAATTTGTAAAAGATAAATGTAAGGGACAAAAACCTACTTTAGAAAATATTAATACAAAGCATGAAGTTGCTTGTTATTTTACAAAAGAAATAAATAATTTATAATTTTATTAATTACACCAGAAATCTTATAGTTAAGATTAACTCCTTAACTTGACCATAAGATAATGGTGTTTTTTTATTACAAAAAAATACTAGACACACATTTCTGTATCTAGTATTCTTAACTTTAAAAAGGGGTATCAATATAATTTTTTAGAACTTGTAATTTAATCTCACTCCATAGTTTAATTGAGATTTCTTGTAACCTTGATATTCAGCTCTAAATGTTATTCCATATGCATTTTCTTTTTCTAAACCTAATTCAGCTCCTACTGCTACTCTTGCTCTTCTTCTTTCTGGTTTAGATAAATCATAATATCCACTTGAAGCATTTTTCATCTTAGCTTGATTTACTCCATGATACAATTTTGCCACATCATAACTGAATTCCGTATCTGCTTTTGCAAATACTTGATGTGTTGCTCCTAATGGCAATACATATTTTGTTTCAACACCAACATTTGGAGTTATTACAAAGTAATCTTTACCTTTTACTTCTAATGGTAAACCTTCATTCTTTTCTTTTATATTAAAGATATGGCCATAAGACATGTCAATACCAGTATATGGTTTTACCATCCAATTTGTATTTATATCATAGTCATAAGAAATTATATTTTTCCAAGATAATTCTGTTGAGTAGAAACTTGCCTTATTTTGATAAGTATCTTTTCCTACTTGACTATATCTATTAGTTCTATGGTTATTTACTGTTACTTCTCCTCTTGTTAACCATTTTAATTTAGCATTGTCATCTTCTTTATTTAATGGAGCTTGATAATGTAGTCCTAATTTTCCTGATACTACTCTTTCCTTAGAACCTTTATTAGTATCTCCATTAAATTCAAAATTACTTCCTACAATACCTGCTGACCAACCATATTTTCCACCATAAGTGAAAGCTTCTCTGTCATTTAAGTACAATACACCAGTTGATTTATATTTATATCCTGAAACTCCTAATGTACTATCCTTATGTTCTCCACCTGTATAAATAATACCAAATTTATTTACATTTCTAGTTTTATTATATGAAGATAGAAGTTCATTATATGACTTATCAAAAGCATTTTCCACTGTCTTCATTCTTTCTTGGACATTAGAATAAATATCTCCACGGATATTTGCTATTGCTCTTGCAAAATCTCTATGTGAACTTATATTATCTAAAGACTTAAATATTGGTGATGATGAATCTTTTCCAATCTTTGATCTAATATCTTCTAATCCTTTAGCTAAGTTCTTATATCTTTCACCTGATATTAAACTATTATAAGGTATTCTTACCATAGTTATATCTTTTGTAGTTGTAGATGAACCTGGTTCTTTAGATATTTTTGCTATCCAAGATACAGATTTAGATTTAACATCCCCTGAGAATGCTCCAACTGCTCCTGTTCTAAATACATCTTTAATAGTAACTTTTTGTTCAGAATTTCCTTTTGAGAAATTAGGTAATACTTCAGCAACTCCTGAAATAGATCTAGCATCAACTATTGTTTTTCCAGTACTTACATCTAATCCCATTCCAGCCATATTTAAGTCACCTTTAATATTAACTGTTCCTCCATTTATTACCTTATTATTTATTGTAACTTCACCTTTATCAGTTACTTTTATTCCTCCAAGTTCAGCACTTGCTTTTGTATCTGGTCTACCTATTTGTTTTGATATTGCATCAACAGTTATTGTACCTTGGTTTACTAATGAAGCAGTTCCAGCTAAATATATTCCTGTTGCTCCATTTTTTACATTAATTGTACCTTGGTTATTAATTGCTCCACTATATGCTGCAATTCCAAATGATACATTGCTCTTTGTTGCATTAGTATAAACACTTGTATCTACTTTTCCATCAACATTAAGAGTTGAACCACTTTCTAGTGTTATACTTTCAACTTTTGAACCTGTCATTATACCAGTTGCTCCATTTTTAACAGTTATTGTTGAACCAGATTTAACTGTTATGCTTCCTCCATTTGAACCATAGATACCTACTGATAATGGTTTATCAACTAACATATTTCCTTTAAAATTAATATTTGAATTATCACCAAATATTCCAATAGAGTTCTTATTATCACTAGGTGTAGTAAATCCACTTGAACCTATATTTGTTTCACCTACTGTAATATCACCTACATGATTAACAGTTGTATTTTTAGCATAGATTCCCACTGCTTCTTTTCCAAGAGTCATATTCATATTACTATTAATTATACTATCAGCTCTTGAATTTCCTTTATAGTAAAGTCCATAACCTTTTTCAGCAATAGTCATTGTTTGAATAGGTGAGCTTGCATTTATATTCATAGTTCCCTTACCATCTTTGTAAACTCCTATTGAATCTTTACCAACTGTAATAGCTCCTATTGTTGATACATTACCATTACCTTTTGAATAAACTCCTATTCCATTATTATTAGCTACTGTGATATTTCCAGATTGAGCAATATTTGCATTATCTCCTGCATAAAGTCCTACTGAATTATTAGAACCAACTGTAATATTTCCTGTTGAAGTTAAAGTTTTTCCTGTTCCTTTTACAAGTAAACCTACTCCTTTGTCTCCTACTGTAACTGTTCCTGTTGAAGTTAAATCATTGCCATCTACATAAGCTCCTATTGCATCAACACCAACTGTAACATTCATATTGTTAATTAGTTTTGCACCTTTTGAGAATATTCCATATGCACTATCTGCTACTGTTAAAGTTTTTCCAGCAGCTGTTTTTACTTCTCCACTACCATTTTTATAAATACCAACTGAGTTACTTCCAACAGTTATATTACCAGTAGTTTCAATATTTCCAGCCCCCATTGAGAATATACCTTTACTATCTCCAGAAGCTACACTTAAATCTCCTGTTAAATTAACCTTAGAGTTAGTAGTTTGTATTCCTATTGCTCCATTTGCTCCTACTGTAATATTTCCATTTACAGCTGTATCACCTTTACTTGTTGCAGTATTATCAACATATAGTCCAATACCTTTTTCTCCAATAGTTAGATTTCCATTTAATGTAGCAGCTGTATCTTTTCCATAGATGGCAATAGAATTTTTACCTATTGTAGCACTACCTGTACTTGTTACTGCTCCACCTTTTGAATAAATACCAATAGAAGATTTTCCTGTTGAATCTCCAACAGTAAGTGTTCCATTATTTATAACTGCTTTACCTGTGGAACTGTATACTCCTGTATTACCACTTCCAACAACAGAAACTCCTGCTACTGTTAGTCCATTTCCAGTTCCTTGTGCTACTACTCCTACTTGTCCAGTTGCATTAGTGTCAGTTAATTGAACTGAGTTTGGCATAGTAATAGCACTTGTTATATTTTCAAAAACATATCCTATTGATTTATTTCCTTTAATTTCACTAACTTTTGCAACAGATGTTAAAGCTCCGCCTTTTGCATACATTCCAATACCTTCAGCACTCTTAACTTTAATATCAAAGTTATTATCTATGCTTCCACCATTTTCTACATATGCTCCTAATCCTTTTACTCCATCTACTTCAACAGTAGTTGTAGCATTGGCACTTACTTTTCCACCCTTAGTTCCTAATGCAATACCATTTGCCCCTACTTTTAATGTTCCTCCACCATTTAGAGCAACTTCTGAAGTATTTCCATCAGCATAAGCTAAAATTGAGCTTCTATTTGCATCTGATGATTCTAATTTTCCACTAGCTAAGTCAAATGTTAATTTTTTATCTTTTGCATATAATCCTAATGAACCTTTACCAACTACAACATCTGTTTTAGAAATATTTCCATTTACTCCAAGAGCTGCAATTCCTATTCCACGACTATTTCCTGTTGTAGCTCCTATTGTTACTTTATTAGTTGATGATGATGTTATTGTAAAATCTTTTCCTCCATTAAAGACTAAACCTTTTGCATTAGTTCCTAAAGAAATATTAAAGTCTTTAACTTTTGTAACTGCCTGACTATCTTTAAAATATGCTCCAACTAATTTATCTTTTGTTCCAGAAATTTTTCCTACAATAAAATCTTGGCTAGTCTTTGCTTTAACTGCTACTAGTCCTGTTGCTTCATCACCAGTTAAATTAATTTCACCAGCATTATTTAAAGTAGTATTTTCAAGACTGTTGTCATTAGTTGTATAAATTCCAACTCCTTTAGCTCCTATATTTATTTTTGCTCCTGTTGCATTTTCTATATTTGCACCTTTTCCATATATTCCAGTAGTTTTTTCACCAGAAGTAGTTTCAATAGTTCCTTTATTTATGACATTTACTTTATTTGGACCAACAGTACTTTTAGCTACTGCTGCTATTCCTGTTGCTTTATTTCCACCTAGCTTAATATGACCATTTGGACTTTCCAAAGTAGGTGTGTAGTCTTTCCCTGCCATATCATAAATACCATTAATACCTATTCCACTTGCTCCTACTTCTACAAGAGAATTAATACTAGAATTAGCATTTTTAAGTGTTAAGAAACTTCCAGAACCTTGTATATGTAATCCTGTCCCAGTTGTTATAGTTCCTCCATCTTGATATATTGCTCTTCCATTTGTTCCATTAAAATTAATATTTGTAGTACCAGTTTTTCCTAAATCTACTTCTCCACCTTTTAGATAAACTGCTGTTCCATTATCTCCTACATTAAAAGTAGTATTTTGAGCAATAAATTTTGAATGTTCAGGAATATAAGTTCCTATTCCACTTCCAACATCAATAGTTCCAGTATGAGTTACTGTTGAACCTGTACCTCCTGTTGCTCCAAGATAGAAACCAATAGTCTTTTCTCCACCTAATTGAATATCAGTATTTACAGTTTTATTATATCCTGATTTTGTATAGACTCCTATTCCATAATCATTTCCATCACCATTACCAACTGTTACTTTTGAACCTGATAGGAATTCTGCATCACCTTCTGCATATACTCCTATATGAGCTTTTCCACTAGCTGATGTTATTTGGCTTTTAATTTTAGTAGTTCCTGATGCATATAAAGCAACTGTTTTGTCTGCCCCTGCTACTGTTGGTGCAATATTAAAATCTACAACAGAATCCTTTGCATATACTCCAACTGCTCCTGTCTTTGTTAAATTAAGAGTGCCTGAATTTAAAATCTTATTAGCACCTGTTCCTTGAAGTGCAAGAGCTATATTTTCAGCAGAAATTTTTCCTTTATTTTCAAATTTAGCATTAGCTCCTTTTACATATGCTCCTATTGCTTTTGCATTAATATCTTCTTTATCTTTTGCAACTATTTCTGCACCAGTATCATTAAGACCTTCTGAAGTGTCTTCTACAACCATTCCAATAACTTCACCATTGGCATTAATAGTTCCCTTATTAGTAACTTTTGCTGTTTTTCCAGCACCAGCTTTTGCAAGCATTCCTACTGATAGAGAGCCTCCTGATGCTGTGTTTTCAAAGTCATAAATATCTATTGTTTTTCCTGATTCATTTATTGCTTCACCATCTACTACATATATTCCAATACCACTTTCAAAATCATTTTGTGTAGGATGTCCTAATTGTATTTTTCCTTTATTTTTAAATGTAGAATTTCCTGTTATATATGCAGCAACATTATTTTTTCCTTTTTTTATAAGAATTTCTTTGTTATTATTTAATTTTAAGCCATTAGCATATATAGCAAGTAAATTTTCTCCAGCTGTTACTTCTATGTCAGTATTATGGTCAACTTCATTATTTGTGCCTTCATAATATATTCCAGCTGCTGATGTTCCTGCTGTTTTATTTTCAAGTTCTAATTTTCCTCCATCTAAATGGCTACCTTTAGTTAAATATATTCCTGTTCCAGCAGAAGTAACTTCAACTTTATGTGTATTCTCAATGCTAATTTTTCCTTTATTTCCATAAAGTCCTATTCCACTATTTTTAGCTTCAATTAATCCACCATTTCCACTAAGTTTTAAGTTACCATCAGTAAATACTCCAACAGTGCCTTGACCATCAGAAGAAACTTTTAATGTATTTATTATATTATTTTTACCACTTCCAGTAGTATTTTTTGTATAGATTCCAATACCTGATTTTTCTACTTCAACTTTCGCATTGTTGTTGCTCATATCTATAGTATTATCTACATAAGTTGATTTACCTTTTACAGCTGTATCTAAGTACATTCCTATTGTTTTATTTTTATTTGTTGCTGTTCCATCTGGACTTACTTTAAAAGTATTTTTTAAAGTTACTGTACTTCCTTTATCTGTTGCTCCTTCACTACCACCTTGTGCAAATAAATAGATATTTCCTTTTTCATGAGCAGAACTAAATGTAAGTACTGAATCTCTTTCCCATTTAGCACCTGCTAAATATGCTCCCATATTATTTTTAGCATTTGCATCACTAAAATCCATTGTAGTTTTATCTTTAACAGTTGCTCCATTTGCTCCATATAGACCTATAGACTTTTCTTTTAAGAATTTTATCTTTCCTTCAGAAGTAATTTTTCCATCTGCTCCACTAGCATAAGCTCCAACAGAGTTTTCTCCATTTAATTCAATATTTGTTTTATCTTTTAAACCTATCTTTTTTGTACCAAATAATCCAGTAGAACCTTTACCTAATTTCATAGTATATGTATTTGTTCCATCACCATATAATAAATCATCTTCTCCTGAAATACCAATACTGTTTTCATTTAGCGTTACATTTGATTGAACATTGAATTCATGATTTCCTTTTGAGTAATATGCTATTACATTATTGAGAGCTCCTACTGCTACTTCTGTCTTAATTATAGAGCTTGTTCCACGATCAGCAAGTATTCCTACTTTATTTTTAGAATCTTTTGATTGTGTTAAAGTAACTTTGTTTCCAAGTAAGTTTGAACCACTACCTTTTAGGTAAATACCTACTCCATCATCTCCATTAAAGTCTACAGTTCCTAAATCTTTATTTGCTTCTCCAACTTGAGAGTCTTCTGCATAAATTCCTACTGCCTTTTTACCTATTTTTATTTTTCCACTTTCAGGCTTTACATCTACTCCTTTAGCATAAATTCCTACTGCTGTCTTTTCAACTGAATCTCCTATCTCAATATTTCCAGTATTTTTTACTATATGTTCTGTTGATGATGAACCAGCTTTATTATTCATTGCATAGATACCAATAGCATCCTTACCTGACATTTTTATATCTTTTTCATTTGTGATATTAACAGTTCCTTCTCCTGACTTTCCACCAAATTCATTTACTATTGGATTATTAGAGCTACCTTTTCTATATGCCATTCCTAAGATACCTACTGATTGATCTCCACCTACATCAATAGTTCCTTTATTATCTACTTTAGAACCATTTACTGCATATACTCCTACTGCTTGCTTATTAACTACATTGTTTTCTTTTTCAACTTCTATTTTTGATGTTGCATCAATATTTACTTCCCCATAGTTAATAAATGCTCCTATTGCTCCTGTTCCTGCATCTGTTCTATCTGCTATTATTTTAGCTCCATTTTTGAAGTTAATAGCTGTGTCATCTACCCCATTTGCATTTTTACTTGAGTTCATTTCAAATCCAACTACTTGTCCATTAAATCTTTCTGTTGCATCCTCTGTTGTTAAAACTGCTTTTATTGTACTTCCATCTGCTGTTGCTTTTAATCTTTGAGCTAAAAATCTATTAAAATATTGATATCCATCTATTTTATCTTGATCAGTATCCCCTTTTTTTCCAGATTTATCAAGATTTCCAACTGTTATTTCTCCACCATCTACTGCTGCAACTTTATACTTATTAGAAGTACTTCCAGTAAATAAGTTATTTAAAGAACCTGATCCTAAGCCCAATTTAGTTTCTATTTTACTTTTTATACTTGTTTCTATTCCACCGACTGTCGTTAATCCTGAGGCATTTTTTAAATTAAATGCAATAACATCATCAGAATTTGCATGTATTCTTGTATTTGCATTTAAGATAGTTGGTAAAGTTGTTGCATTAAAATCAACATCAAAAGCTGTTGAACTTCCATATAAGTTTAATTCAGCATCAGATAAATTTACTGTTCCTGTTCCATCTGAATATACTGCATAACCGTTTCCTGTGTATTCTAACTTACCACCAGAAAAGTCAATATTAGATTTATCTGACCCATTTTCACCAATAGACGATAATCCTACACTTCCATTCTCAACTTTTATATAATTGTGTTTTGCATTAATAACTCCACCATCTTTTGCAAATAATCCTATTCCTTTATTATTTGTACCTTTTATATAAATAGTAGGTTCAGTTGGTAAACTATTTCTATTCATATTTATTATACCTTTGTCTTTTGCATATGCTGCTGTTGAATTTCCACTTAAATAGAATTTAAGGGAATCTGGGTTTTCTACATTTATTTTTGAATTTGACCCTGTTGAATATAAAGGAACTGCATCTTTTACAAAATTACTTGTAGCCTTATCTCCAGCTGTTACTGCTTTTTTTAAATTAATAGTACTTCCTTCAGTTGCCAAAGCAATTTTTTGTCCTTCTCCACCTGTTATTTTTGTAATTCCATTAAAATTTACAGTACTTGCTCCCTTTGCATAAATCCCTATATTATTGCTTCCAGCTTTTAATTCTATACTACTTTCTGTTTCTCCTGAATTAGCATGAGGAGCTATTAATTCTAATGTTCCTTGTTTTGCATAGATTCCCATACTTCCTGAAGAATTTCCCTCAATCGCTATTTTTCCAGCTGTTTTAGCTGTTCCAGCACCCTCGACATCTTGCAAAATTCCAATGGCTTTTTCTGCATCTATATTAAATTTAACTAAATTCTTATCATTAGAAATATTAGTATTTTGAGCTACAAATCCCATTGATTTTTTACCTTTTAATAAAATTGATTTTTTTAGCCATACTAAATGCCCATTTGCTAACTTACTATTAACTGAATCTTTAGGTAAAATAACTCCTATTGCTGATTCACCAGTAACTTCAATAGTTCCATCATTTATAAAGGCAGCTCTTCCATGTGCCAAATTACGATAGGCAGCTCCATAAACTATAGAACCTTTTCCTTCTGCTTTCATTGTTCCATTATTAGAATAAATCCAAGCTTTTGCTTGACTTGTATCTGGACTATGCTTAATAATAATAGAATTTTCTCCTTTTGCAGAAATAGTTCCTTCATTATCTATATAATTTGTTCTTAAATTCCCATAGTCATGAGAAGTTGTAAATAAATAAGTTGTATTTTTTGCATTTAAATTTACAGTCCCTTTATTTATAAAAAGTAATTCAGTATCATCTTGCCCTTTAATATCAGAATAAATTTGATATCCTTTTAAAGTTGTTTTTTTAGTTGATGTAATATAGCCATCTGTTTCTCTATTACCAAGATTGCCTGCAACTATTCCTTCTGTTTCTAAATTAATTAATGTAGAGTTTTGTCTATCATTATTGATAACCACTCCAGACCCATATTCTGAGTAAGGAACATTCAACAAAGTATGAAAAAAAGTTTGATTTACTGTGTGATCTCCATTTGATGGACGAGTTCCTTGTGGATTAGTTCCTGGATATGCTTGAGCGTCATAACCATTTACATTTATTATATTTCCAGGTTTAATATTAAATGTCCCAGCTTTTAAAGTAATTTGAGAGATTGCTCCTCCATTTCCATCCCACCAATAATAATGAGTAGTTGGATTAGCTCCTGATCCTGTTAAGTTTGCTTGAACTTCATCTGGTGGAGTAACAACTATATCTTCTGGTGCTTCAGGAGGTGTAATCAATCTCGGTGTAAACCCAGCTGGTGTAGCAGGTGGTTGTACTCCTGGTGCATTTATTGTTGGTGCTGCTGCTACTTCTGGTATACTTGGAGTTACATTCACTTCTGACACTGCTGCAACTGTTATCCCTTGTAATGCTGGTACTGTACTTGGTGTAGTTACACTTGGATTTGGTTCATTAGGAGGTGTCATTTCACCTATTGCAACTTCTTCAGGAGCTGTTAATGTTATTTCTCCCACTTCAACTGTTGGTGGTGTGACACTTGGTGCTGTAATATCTTTTTTTATTACTGTTTTTTCAACTATTGTTTTTTCAGTTACTGCCTTTGGTGTAATATTTGCTCCAAAATCTATTTTATCAACAAATTCTAATGGATTTTTTACTATTCCATATTCTCCATAATATTTCCCATTAGAAAATTGTCCATATCCCATATTTCTTCCATAAGAAGCAGAATATTCAGGCCCATTAAAGTTACTTTCTGTTTTGTTCTTATTTTTGCTATAATTTCCCCAATTAGCAAAGATAAATCCTTGATATGATTTTTCTAATGGTTTTACCCAAAATTCTCCTCTTTGTGTCAATTTTTTTATTTTTAATTCTATATCTTTCATGCTTTCATCTGCTTCTTTTAGCATTTGAGAGATATTTTCTTGTTCTTTTTCTATTCTTGTCTTTATTTCTGTTCTTAATGGCACTTGTACTGCTTCATCTGCATAAGAAAAACCACCATTAATTAAAAATGTTATTAATAGTGCCATAGAGTAGCTTAGTCTTTTGTTATTCTTTAAAAAACTTTTTAGACAACTTTCTACTTTATTATAGTCTTTCATATTTTCCCCCTCTTATTTTATTCCTGCATTATTTAATTCTTCTAATTTTTGTAATTTTTCTTGGTATGCTTTTAGTTGTGCTTTCTTTTCTTGATATTGTTGTACATCCGCTTGTAGGGCATTCATTTCATCTGAAACTCTTGTCATTTCATATTCCATTATTTCCCCTCTTGTCATTCCTTTATGTGATTTTTTGTTTTGAACAGTAGCTTCTTCCTCTATAACTTCCTCTCCATTATCAGTTACAAGTTTCTTTTCTACTTCTACTGTTTTTTCTTTTTTCTTATCAGCTTCTTTTAAAAGTCTTGATATTTGAGCTTCTTTACTTTCATCTACACCTGTATCTATATTAGCACAAGCAAATAAAAATAAAGAAGATAATAGTAATAATATTTTTTTCAAATTTTTTCCCTCCCTTTATTTTTCTTCTGTGATATTTTTTAAAGCTTCCTCAACTTGATTTTTTGTTTCTTCAACATCTATCTCTTCTTGTCTTGCTTTTTTAGCTATATCCAACATATTATCTATTTTTTCTTTTGCTTTATCTACTTTATATTTAAGTTTTTCATCTTCTGTCATATTAGCTAATTTTTCTTTT
>ERZ773027.952-NODE-952-length-16668-cov-2.546680_pt1 | contig 16668 bp, 12 predicted proteins | sample MGYA00511032_ERZ773027 | MGnify/ENA primary metagenome ERZ773027 (study PRJEB29015, sample SAMEA2738138) | human oral metagenome | biome: human oral; feature: human-associated habitat; material: saliva | place: China | collected 2190 ... | reverse complement strand
TTGCTTCCGAGGTCACCGGCGAGGAGCTCTCCATTGACACCCCTGTCGAGAAGCTCCGCGCAGTCCTGGACCGCTATGAGATTGAGTGGAATCCAGAGTGGCAGGCCGGCAAGCTGCTGTTTGAGATCTACGACGAGCTTGGCGAGAAGAGCATCGTAAACCCAACCTTTGTCTGCGATTATCCTGCAGAGGTTTCTCCGCTCACCAAGCGTAAAGCAGACGATCCTCGTCTGACCGACCGCTTTGAGCTCATTATCTGTGGCGCAGAGTACGCAAACGCATACTCCGAGCTCAACGACCCCGTTGATCAGGAGGAGCGCTTTGCTGCCCAGATGGAGGCTAAGCGTCAGGGCGACGAGGAGGCCATGGAGTACGATTACGACTTCATCCGCGCGCTTGAGTACGGCATGCCACCAGCGGGCGGCATTGGCTATGGCATCGACCGCATGATTATGCTTTTCTGCGATCAGCCTTCAATCCGCGACGTCCTTCTCTTCCCACAGCTCAAGCCCGAGAAGCGCTAAGAGCTTGGAACTTTAGCTGCCCCACGCAGCACACAAACGCATCAGCCCGGTATCCGCTCGTTGCAGGTACCGGGCTTTTTGTGTGGTTCGTACGGAGGAGAAAAAATCCAACGCGAGTCGTATGTTTGCAGAGCCTTCTGATGGGTATAAATCAGAAATATATAGAGAGTTTTGAGAGGTTTCAGCACATGTTTGATAAATTCACTGACAGAGCGCGTAAAGTCATGAGCTTGGCTCAGGACGAGGCTCGCGGTCTTGGCCAGATGTATGTTGGTACCGAGCACCTGCTACTTGCTCTCATCAAAGAGGGGGAGGGCATTGCTGCTCAGGCTCTGGCTAAGCTGGAGGTCTCGTATGACGAGGCTCTAGCAACCGTAAAAGAGCTCACCACGGGCGCAGGGGACCCTATTCCTGGCGGCCACATTCCGTTTACTCCTCGCGCAAAACGCGTGCTTGAGGACGCGTACAGAGAAACTATGACCCACGGTCAGAGCTATATTGCAACAGAACACCTGCTTTTGGGCATTGTGTCCGAGGGTAACGGTCGTGCTATGGATGCCCTGCGTACCATGGGTGTCTCGGGCGATGCCGTAAGAAACGCCGTTGATGAGCTGGTCGCACAGACACCAGAAGATGCGCCTGCTGGTCCTCGCATGGCAGAACCTCGTATTGAAGGTGGCATCTTTGGCATGCCTGTTGGCGCTGGTCAGATGCGCCCTAACGCAAATGACGACGCTTCCATGCTGGAGCAGTTTGGCCGCAACCTTACCAAGCTTGCCGCAGATAAAAAGCTTGACCCTGTCATTGGTCGTGACCGCGAGATTGAGCGTGTCATGCAGGTTCTTGCCCGCCGCCAGAAGAACAACCCACTTATCCTGGGAGATCCCGGCGTTGGTAAGACTGCTATTGTTGAGGGCCTGGCTCAGCTCATTGCTTCCGGCAACGTTCCTGACATTCTGCGCGGAAAGCAGGTCTGGACGCTTGACCTGGCAAGTCTGGTAGCAGGTTCTAAGTATCGCGGTGAGTTTGAGGACCGCATGAAGAAGGTTGTTGCTGAGCTGGAGAAATCCAAGAATGACATCCTCTTCATCGACGAGATTCACACCGTCATTGGCGCCGGCTCCGCAGAGGGCTCCATCGACGCCGCGTCCATCTTGAAGCCACCGCTGTCTCGTGGAGAAATCCAGGTCATTGGTGCAACTACGGCAGAAGAGTATCGTAAACATGTCGAGAAGGACGCTGCATTTGAGAGGCGTTTCCAGCCTGTCAACATCGGCGAACCAAACAACGACGACACCATTTCTATTATTCACGGACTTCAGGACCGCTACGAGAAGCACCATCATGTCCACTACACCGAGGCTGCCATCAAGGCTGCCGTTGCGCTTTCGAGCCGCTACATTCAGGATCGCTTCCTGCCAGACAAGGCAATTGACGTCCTCGATGAGGCTGGCGCCCGCGCTCGCATCCACAAGATGAGCCTTCCACCAGAGATTGCCCAGGTAGACGCAGACCTTCTCCGCGTTCGTACCCAGAAGTCTGAGGCAGCAAGCGCTCAGGAGTTTGAGCAGGCAGCTCGTCTGCGCGACCAGGAGAAATCCTTGGTAGCAGAGAGGGATCGCCTGGAGACTGAGTGGCGCGAGCAGCTGGACAAGAACATTGTTACCGTTGACGAGGACGACATTGCAAAGGTTGTCTCTGGTATCACCGGCGTTCCTGTCTCTAACCTCACCGAGACTGAGGCTTCAAGGCTGCTTCGTACAGAAGACATCCTTCACCAGCGTGTTGTTGGTCAGGACGAGGCTGTTGTTAAGGTTGCAAAGGCAATCCGCAGAAGCCGTAGTCCTCTCAAAGACCCTAAACGCCCTGGAGGCTCCTTCATCTTCCTAGGCCCTTCCGGCGTAGGAAAGACTGAGCTTGCAAAAGCCCTGGCAGAGTTCCTGTTTGGCTCTGAAGACGCCCTGCTTTCATACGACATGTCCGAGTACATGGAGCGTCACACCGTAGCTAAGCTGGTTGGCGCACCTCCAGGATATGTGGGCTACGATGAGGGCGGCGAGCTCACCAAGGCTGTCCGCAGGCGTCCGTACTCTGTTCTGCTCTTTGATGAGATTGAGAAGGCACATCCAGACGTCTTCAACATCTTGTTGCAGATTCTGGACGAGGGCCGCTTAACTGACGGTCAAGGCCGTCACGTGGACTTCTCCAATACGGTTGTCATCATGACATCTAACATTGGCGCTCGCGAGATTGCGCGCACCAACACTATGGGCTTCTCGTCAGAAGGCTCTAAGGGTCTGTCTGACAAAGAGATTACCAGCCGTGTTATGTCCGAACTCAAGCGCGGATTCCGTCCAGAGTTCTTGAACCGTGTGGACGAGATTGTTGTCTTCAAGTCGCTCTCTACCGAGCAGCTTCGTGGCATTGTTGACCTCATGGTTCTTGAGCTGCGCGATCGCCTGATTGCCAACGGCATGTCCATTGAGCTCACCGAGGCCGCAAAGGATCTGATTGCCAAAGACGGAACCGACCCTGTCTACGGCGCTCGTCCGCTGCGACGCACCATTCAGTCGATGATTGAAGACCCACTGTCTGAGGAGCTTCTCTCTGGTCAGTGGACCGCAGGCGACATTGTTGCTGTTGATGTTGACGCTGAGGGTAAGAAGCTTGTGTTCACCAAGACCACGGGCGTCATCCCTGAGCCTCGCAAGAAAGAGACAATGGCGCAGCTTGACCAGATGGATGTCAGTATGGGACCATCATGGCTGCCACAGGGTAGCGCAGGCGGTTCGTCCGACCTGATGTCTTCCGCCGAGTAAGACACTCCGACCCGAGGTTCTGCCTCGGGTCTTTTTGTATCGCAGCTAAAACGCACAGTTCTCTTGGCAGAAGCTCTTGGCGAGAAACCCGTCTTCTCCAAACCGTCACTACACGCGCCGGCAACAAAACCGTATACTTGAAATGTTGAAACAAACTGAAGCCGTAAACGTACCAGATCGCAAAATGCAGCCTGTAAGCTGCAAGTAATTGAGGGAGAGCCATGGAGCCAACGCAACTTGATCCAAGCGCAACAGAAAACGAGGACCGTATTGCCACCGCTCTGAAGATGACTGCCCCTGGTACAGCGCTTCGCGTTGCACTGGATATGATTATCGCTGGCCGTCTGGGCGCCCTCATTTGTGTAGGAGATACAGAAAACGTCCTTGCTGCGGGCGGAGATGGTTTCAAACTTGATGTTTCATTCACAGCAAATCGATTGTTTGAGCTCTGCAAGATGGATGGCGCTGTGGTGGTGGACAAAGACCTCACCAGAATTCTGCGCGCCAACTTCCACCTCAATCCTGATGCAACGCTTCCAACTGCAGAAACAGGCACTCGCCACCGTACTGCCGCTCGCATGAGCTTGCTCACCAAGTCTATTGTGATTGCAGTGTCTTCTCGCCGTTCGTTGATTACGGTCTACGTTGATGGTCACGTTATTCCGCTGAAGTCAGTACCAGCCATTATGTCTACCGTCAACCAGCTTTCGGTTGCTATGCAAAATACGCGCCAGCAGCTTGATCGCGCGCTTTTACGCCTAACCGCTCTTGAGCTTGATAACTACGTCACCCTGGGCGATGTAGCAGGCATTTTCTACCTGTTTGAGGTTCTTTTGAGTGCCGCTGACCAGCTTGATTCTTGTCTTTTGGAGCTAGGTAGCGAGGGAAAAACCACCGCTATGCAGCGCGAGGAATATTTGGGCGGTATCGACGAGGCCTATAACCTGATGATTCGCGATTACGCTGTAGATTCTTCCGCTGAAGAGGCGCGCGCCATTCGCCGCCGCTTCCACGAGACGGCTAACACCGAGCTACGCTCCGCAGAAAGTGTTGGCCAGATTCTTGGCTACTCCGATGGCCGCGGAGAAGACGCGTCCATGGAGCCTCTGGGTCTGCGCACGCTTTCCCGCGTTCACGTGGTCAACGATGAGATTGCGGCCAGAATTGTTGACGCCTACGATAACCTGCAGCAGCTGCTTCACGTTGCAGAGAACGATACATCAAGCCTCAAATCTCTGGGTGTCGAGAACCCCGGTGCACTTGCTAACAGTCTCCGCAGAATGTGGGGTAAGTCAGAATAATGGCTGCAAGCAGCACCTGTGCAAAGGTCGTGTCAAAGCCACGTCCTTCTCGCCTCACAACACATGGAGCAAAAGCCGATACCGTTGCCGTCATTGTGGCTGGCGGTATTGGCGAGCGCTTTGGATATCCTGACGGCAAGCAGTTTATTTCTGTCTGCGGTCTTCCGCTGATGAGCTGGTCAATCCTTGCGTTTGATCACGCGCCAAGCGTGGCTCACATTGTGATTGCTTGCTCTGACGAGAAACGCGCTGCAGTTCAAGAGGGCGTTGTGGGCAAGCTTGTACTCCACAAGCCTGTTCACTTTGCAACGTCTGGTGCTACCAGACAGGAATCGGTTTACAACGCGCTCCAGGTAGTGCCTGCTGGATATGATTTTGTTTCTGTTCATGACGCGGTTCGTCCGCTCATTGAGGTAGAGACAATTGAGCAGGTTATTGGTACAGTTCGCAAGTCGCCTAAGATTGCGGGAGCAATTTTGGCTCACCGTGCAACTGATACATTGAAGCGCGTAGATGGTGCAACCATTGTAGATACGCCTGACCGCTCAACGTTCTGGGCTGCTCAGACCCCTCAGGTGTTCAAGACACGCACACTTCTTGAAGCCCACGAAGTAGCTCGCCAGGAAGGCTACCAGGGAACCGATGACTCGTCGTTAGTTGAGCGACTTGGTCTTACGGTGCTGTGCGTTGAGTCGCAACGAGAAAACGTGAAGGTCACGTACCCGTCTGACCTTGCAATTGTTGAGGCTACGCTCAGCCGTCGCCTGGTAGAAGGCGCAACCGGAAGTGGGGCTGTAGAGTGAGCATGCCAGAGCTTAAAATTGGCCACGGATACGATGTTCATCGCCTGGTAGAGGGCAGAGATCTTATCTTAGGTGGCATCAAAATTGAGCACACCAAAGGTCTTCTCGGCCACTCCGATGCCGATGTTTTGGCTCATGCTCTTATGGATGCCCTGCTAGGAGCTATGCGCGCCGGCGACATTGGTCAGCTTTTCCCTGATACAGACCCTGCTTATGAGGGCGCTGATTCTATGGTGCTTCTATCCCAGGTTATGCAGCTTGTTCGTAATGAGGGCTTTGAGCTTCTGGATTGTGATTGCACCGTTGCAGCTCAGGCACCTAAGTTGCTCCCTCATCGCGATGCTATGAGAAACCGCATGGCGGAGGTCATGGGTGTTTCGCCAGATAAAGTTGGCGTAAAAGCAACCACTACCGAAGGCCTTGGCTTTGTGGGCACTCAAGAAGGCATTGCTGCCTGGGCAGTTGTACTGCTGGGACGTAGCGCGCAATAAGTTATAGCTCTACGATATGGTCGGCTGCCTCCACCACTTTAGGGTCATGAGATATGAGAAGTATTATGTGGTCTTGTTTGACCTTCTTCAGAAGATTAAGAAGGACATCAACACTGTTCTGATCTAATGCAGAAGTTGGCTCGTCAAGCAACATAACACTTGGATTCATAAGCATCATGCGGATAATTGCAATCTTTTGCTTTTCTCCACCAGAGATAGCAGAGCTTCGTTCAACAAGGCGGACATCAAGATTTTGATCATCACCAAGCAGCAATTTTTCCAAATTGAATAGCTTGATATAGCTGATTATCTCTTCATCTGTTGGTTGCTTTTTGCAGAGCAGAGTCAGATTATTTCTTACTGTATCGTCAACAATGCTTGGCTCTTGCTCGGTAAATCCAAGCGTATTTTTTCGGAGCTCATACTGATTAATTTGAGTTAGTAAGTCCTCATTAATGGCAATATTGCCTGATAGATGAGAAGACCACTCTCCGTTAATGAGCTTCAGAAATGTTGATTTGCCTGTACCGTTTCCACCGGTAATGGCGTATATATTTCCTTTTGCAAAACTACAAGACAAGTTGTTCATCAGTACTTTATTTGTATGCGGATAAGAGAAAGATACATTTGTGCAGGTAATTTGATTGACGTTCTCTGATGGAATGATGTTACCAACGGATTCTTGAGGTACCTCAAGAATCTGCTCAATTCGATTAAGACTTACCGTAATGCTCTGATAAGCCATGCCAAATTCCATAAGAAGCGTAATAGAGCCCAAAAGCGATACAAAATAGCTTGAAATGGTTGCAATATAGCCAGGCTGCAGTGCTCCAAGAAAAATTTGATATGCACAGGTAATAAAGACAATAGCTTGGAATACAGCAATTACAGCATTGTTTAATTCCTGTACGCCAAATTCCAGTTTGTACTGCTCATGAATGGCACTACGAACTTTTTGATTGACGGCATAGTGCTGATTAAAGAAACGCTCAAAGAGAGAATGACGCCTGATAAAATCTACGTCTGTGAATTGGGAGAGCTCAATAGATCCATACTGGGACCGCAGTTCTTTAGATTCTTTGTATCTTTTATAGGCCGAAGCTTGGATTTGCTTATAGATAATAAAGCTCACCAATAGCAGAACAGCTGTTACAAGAGCGGTTAATGGGTTCAAATATAAAATAATTGCCAGTGTGCCTAAGACAGAGACCATAGTTGTTACAAAGCTCACACATTGTGTAAGTATAAAAATCGAAACGTCATTAGAATCGTTATTTACTGTCTGGCGGTAATGTCCAGAATCATATGACGAGAAAAACGATGAATCTGCATGTTGAATCTTGTCAATTAGCTGTCGCTCAATAGTAAACGCAGAATCAATCTGCAATTGACAATAGCGCGTTTTAGCAAGATAGGAACAGCCGGCAATAAGGATTCCTAGTGCGGCAACTACGGCGCAATAGAAAAGTATCTCGCTCCAAGTTGTTCCTGAAATAAAAAGATTAATTACAAATCCAACAAGAAGAGGTTGGATCACCATAAGCGCTGTGACAAAGAATGACAGAAAGAGAAAAATCGCAAGACTGCCTTTATCCAGAATGGTAGATATACAGTAGCGGATAATGTTAAAAAACTTACTCATTCGAATCACCTTCTGAAGTTGTTAAGAGTAAGATTTCTTGTCTTCTAGTTCTTTGCAGTTTTGATTCAAATATAAATTCTTAAAATTTTTATTCGTCAAGTTTAGTAAAACAAAAAAAACAATCCAGTACTAATCCGTAAATGGTAACAAAATTGAATCTTGATTAGTACGGTATGGAACTTAAAGGTTTTCCACAAACCGTTTATACTTACACCAATACACAATGGTTGCGAGGAGTATGCATGCTTGTCTATAACACTCAGACGCATAAAAAAGAAGAGTTCAAGCCAATCGACGAGGGCAAAATCCGCATGTACGTGTGCGGTCCTACGGTTTACGATCAGATTCACATCGGAAACGCCCGTACCTTCCTCTCGTTTGACGTTATTCGCCGTTATCTAATGCATAAGGGTTTTGAGGTCACCTTTGCTCAAAACCTGACCGATGTTGACGACAAGATTATTCAGCGTGCCATTGAGCAGGGAAGGACTGCTCAAGAGGTTTCTGAAGAGTTTTCTCAGGCGTTTATCGAGCAGATGCACCGCTTCAATATACTGGACCCAGATATTCGTCCTCGCGCAACGCACGAGATTGAAGCCATGCTTCAGATGATTCAATCTTTGATTGAGCAGGGTCACGCTTACGCGGTGCCTTCGGGCGACGTGTACTTCTCGGTTCGTTCTGACCACAGCTATGGCGTGCTTTCTGGCCGCGATCTTGATCAGCTTCGCGCAGGTGAGCGCGTTGAGGTTAATGACGAGAAACGCGATCCATTTGACTTTGCACTCTGGAAAGCTGCAAAGCCTGGTGAGCCTAGCTGGCCAAGCCCTTGGGGAGAAGGTCGTCCAGGTTGGCACAGTGAGTGCTGCGCCATGATTCATCGCTACCTGGGCACTCCAATTGACATTCACGGTGGTGGTTCTGACCTGGTATTCCCTCACCATGAGAATGAGACTGCGCAGGCATCTTGTGCTTGGCACGCTCCTCTCGCCAATTATTGGATGCACACCGGAATGCTTCGCGTTGATGGCGAGAAGATGTCCAAGTCTTTGGGCAACTTCTACACACTCAAGGAAGTTTTGGACAAGTACCCTGCAGATGCAGTAAGACTTTTGATGCTTCAGACGCACTATCGTGCACCACTTGATTTCTCGTTTGAGCGCCTTGAGGGTACCGTTGGTACGCTTGAGCGCATGAAGACCTGCGTTGCAAATCTCCGCTGGGCTTTCAAGCAGTCTTCTGCTCAGCACGAACTTTCCGACGCTGATAGCACGCTTGCTGAGGCAATTAACACAGCTCAGAGCGAGTTTGACGCTCAGATGGATGATGATTTCAATACCGCAGGAGCACTCGCTGCTATCTTTGCGCTGGTAACTGCTGCAAATACCTATCTTGCAGAGGTTGGTCAGAACGTTGGCGCAAGTCCTGTTCTCCGTGCAGCAGATATGTTGTGCGAGCTCACGGGAGCTTTGGGAATTGATTTGACTCAGGCGGCGTCTACCTCTGATTTACCAGAGGAGCTTGTGGCGCTTGCCGCTCAGGTAGCAGGCTATGAGGGCTCTTCAGCTGACGAGGCTGCAGAGGCTTTGCTTGCTGCTCGTCAGGAGGCTCGTTCCCAGAAGAACTGGGCAGTTGCTGATCAAATTAGAGACGGCATTGCCGAGCTTGGACTTTTGATTGAAGATACCGCCGCTGGCGCTCGACTTAAGCGTAAGGCAGACTAACTATGGCAAGAAATCAGCGTTCTACCTCTAAAAACACTCGCTCCGAGGGCGCTACTGGCCGCGGTGCTGCAGGTCGCAGTGGCGCTACAGGTCGCAGCGCCGCAGGTCGCGGCTCCAAGAAGGCTGCCGACTGGGGCGGTTATTTCGGCGCCAAGAATGGCCAGGGCTCAAAAGGCAGTCGCTCTGCACAGGGCACACGCGCAACTCAGGGCACCCGCGGACAGAAAGGCGCTGGTGGACAGCGAGGCGCTGGCGCTGGACGTCCCGGCAACAAGAAGCCTGCAACTGATCTTATCGAGGGTCGTCGCGCAGTAGCAGAGGCGCTGACCGTTGGTATTCCTTTGAAGAATGCGCTGGTACAGGCTGCAAGTGGACAGAAAGACCAGGAGATTGAGGCTCTTGCACGTCAGCTTGAGCAGGAGGGTATTCCTGTCGAGCGTGTTGCAAAGCCCGTACTTGACTCGCTTTCAAGTCATGGCGCTCACCAGGGCGTTATTGTCCGTACGCAGCTGTTTGCCTACGCTGACCTCTCTGAAATCATCCAGCGCGCTGGATCAGAAAACGCTCTTGTTGTGGTCTTGGATCACGTCACTGACGAGGGAAACTTTGGCGCAATCGTAAGAAGTGCCGAGGTAGTTGGTGCAGCCGGCGTCGTTATTGCAAACGCTCGCGCCGCCCGAGTTGGCGTTGGAGCATACAAGACTTCCGCTGGAGCTGTGCTTCACCTGCCAATTGCTCAGGTTTCTAATCTGCCGCGCGCTCTTGAAGAGCTTAAAGCCGCAGGTTTTTGGACATGTGGCTCTACCGAGCACGCCACTCAGTCCGTGTGGGAGGCTCCTATGGGAGGTCGCCTTGCACTTGTTATGGGCTCTGAAGGTTCAGGAATTTCTCGCCTTATGCTCGAGAAGTGCGATTTTACGTGCAAACTTCCTCAGTTTGGCCAGGTAGAGTCCCTGAACGTTGCTCAGGCAACGACGGTTATGTGCTACGAGTGGCTCCGCAGGACCCAGGACGCGTAAGCCCAGGAAGCGTAAGGTATGGCTCAGAAAAAATCGCTGCTTGTAGTCGATGGCTATAACGTCATGTTGGCAACTCCTCGCTATGAGGCGTTGCTGGATGAGCATGGCTCTTCTGCACAAGAAACCGCTGCTGAGAGAGCTTATCACCTCAACACCGATCCGTTTTATCGCGCCCGTTTGGCGCTCATCTCTGACGTTGCTACTTTTGCGCAGGGTACCTACGAGGCCGTTATTGTGTTCGACGGCAAGGGAAACGTAAACGACGAGCGCCCGGAGCGCACCCACGCTGGCGTGCAGCTGGTTTTCTCCGAGACGGGGGAGTCTGCAGATAGCGTCATCGAGCGCCTGGTCACGGACGCTCGAGAGGCTGGTCGCAAGGTATTTCTGGTCACGTCGGACAGGGACATTCGCGCCACAGCCGGCTTTGGCCCCGGCGAGGTCACGCGCATTGCAAGCGCATCTCTGGTCCACGAGATTTCCCAGGCAGATAACGTTGTCGAAGAGATGCGTCGCGATCAGGTCAGTACGCGCATGACGCTTGAAGACCGCATTTCTCCAGAACAGCGCGAGAAACTCTGGAAGCTGCTGGGCAGATAGGTGACCAGGTCAGCGTCTCACGCACTCGATGCGCTAACGTGCTCGACCGCACCAATACGTTCGGCGCGCCTGGGCGCAATCAGCGCGCCTGATTTCTGCAAAGAATCTGTAACTTTTGCCTAAAAACATCAAAGAATCTGTGGATTTGCCTGATTTCATCAAAGAATCTGTGTCCCAAACACAGATTCTTTGTACTTTTCAGGCTCGCAATCATGAACGTAACGCAGAGCCACACAAAAAGCCGCCGATACGTCATGTACCAGCGGCTTTCGTTTGTAGAGTTTTGCGTGTGCACTCACAGCGCCTGGCGAGAAACCCGGTGATCTAGCTCCAGGGATCGCGCTCAAAGAGCGGCTCGCTCACGGGACGACGATCGGAATACGGGTCGTAGCCGTCATCGTCCTCGTTTTCTGCGCGAGCAAACTCCGGGTCAACAACCTGCGCTTTCTTGGAATCCGTGTCCTTGCGTGCTGTGACCTGCGGCGTAGCCGTTGCAGCAGCCGCAACCTGCGGTGTAGCCGTCGCAGCATCCTCGCGTGCCGCGGCCTGCAGCTCGGGTTTCTCGGCCCTGTTTACCTCGTCACACATGCGCAGCCTCATTTACTTCTTGCGAGCAACCAAGTTGCCGTTCTCGTCAGTATCAACCAGAACAGTATCGCCCTCATGCAGCTCACCTGCAATAATCAAGTTTGCCACCTGGTCAACAACGCGACGCTGAATCAGTCGCTTCAGAGGACGAGCGCCGTAAACAGGATCCAGACCGTCAAGCGCAAGCGACTGCTTTGCAGCCTCAGAAAGTTCCAGCGTCATGCGCTCGTTAGCAAGCCTGCTACGAACATCCTTGAGCTGAATGTCCACAATGCGCTCAATGTCTTCAAGACCCAGAGGCTGGAAGACAACCACGTCGTCGATACGGTTCAAGAACTCAGGGCGGAAGGAGCTACGCAGCGCCTCCATAACCTGCTTTCTGGACTCCTCGTTGAAGCCTTCCGCGCCAGCACCAGCAATGAACTGAGAGCCAACGTTACTGGTCATGATAATGATGGTGTTCTTGAAGCTCACTACCCTACCTTGACCGTCGGTCAGGCGGCCGTCGTCCAGCACCTGCAGCAAGATGTTGAAGACATCAGGATGAGCTTTCTCCATCTCGTCCAGCAAGATGACGGAGTATGGATGCCTGCGAACTGCCTCGGTGAGCTGGCCACCCTCGTCATAACCCACGTATCCTGGAGGCGCGCCAATGAGACGCTGGACCGAGAACTTCTCCATGTACTCAGACATATCAATGCGGATTAGCGAGCGCTCGTCGTCAAACAGCAGCTCTGCCAGCGCCTTTGCTAGCTCAGTCTTACCTACGCCGGTTGGGCCCAGGAAGAAGAAGCTGCCCAGAGGCTTGTTTGGATCTGCCAGACCTGCGCGAGAACGACGGACTGCTGCAGCAACTGCGGAAACAGCGTCGTCCTGACCAATGACACGCAGGTGAAGCTGGTCCTCAAGGTTCTTGAGCTTGTCCATCTCGCCCTGCATCATCTTGGACACAGGCACGCCGGTCCACGAAGAAACTACCTCGGCAATCTCATCCGTGGTGACCTCTTCCTTGAGGATTCCGCCGTCTTCCTGCTTGGCGAGAAGGGCTTTTTCTGCCTCATCGTATTTACGCTCAAGCTCTGGAATGGTGCTGTAACGAAGCTCAGATGCCTGCGCCAAATCACCCTCGCGGGTCACGCGCTCCATCTGCGTCTTTGCATCCTCAATCTGGGACTTCAAGTCCTGTACCAGATCAATTGCACCGCGCTCGTTCTGCCAGTTGGCCTTCATGCCATCAAGCTTCTCCTGAGTTGTAGCAATCTCTGCGCGAAGGTTCTCCAGGCGCTCTTTAGAAGCAGCGTCCTCCTCTTTCATCAGAGCCTGCTCCTCAATCTGCATCTGAGTGAGCTGACGATCAACCGCATCAATCTCTGCTGGCATGGAATCAAGCTCCATACGAAGCCTTGATGCCGCCTCATCTACCAGGTCAATTGCCTTATCTGGCAAGAATCGGTCAGAAATGTAGCGGTTAGAGAGGTCCGCTGCTGCAACCAGAGCAGAGTCCGTAATACGAACGCGATGGTGCTGCTCGTACTTCTCCTTAAGGCCACGCAGGATAGAAATGGTGTCTTCAACAGAAGGCTCGGAGACAAGTACGGTCTGGAAACGACGTGCAAGAGCAGCGTCCTTCTCGATGTACTTGCGGTATTCATCCAGCGTAGTAGCACCAATTGCGCGAAGCTCGCCACGGGCAAGTGCTGGCTTCAAGATGTTACCAGCGTCCATTGAGCCCTCGGAAGCGCCAGCGCCTACGATGGTATGAAGCTCGTCGATGAAGAGGATAATCTGGCCGTTAGACTTGGCCACCTCTTTTACCACGCTCTTCAAGCGGTCCTCAAACTCACCGCGATATTTTGCACCTGCTACCAGGGCAGACATGTCAAGCTCAACAAGCTCTTTGTCGCGCAGGGTACTTGGAACGTCTCCAGAAACAATACGCTCTGCCAGGCCTTCCACAATTGCGGTCTTACCAACACCAGGTTCGCCGATAAGAACAGGATTGTTCTTGGTGCGGCGGCTCAGAACCTGAATGGTACGGCGAATCTCTTCGACGCGACCAATAACTGGATCAAGCTTTCCCTGGCGAGCAAGGTCGGTCACGTTGCGACCGTACTGCTCCAAGGCCTCAAACTGCGGCTTTGCATCCTGAGAGGTTACGCGTTCATCGCCACGAAGCTCGTTGTAGACCTCTTCCACGCGCTTAGCGGTAACGCCAGCATCGCGAAGGATCCTACCTGCGTCAGTGTTGTCGTTTGCCAGCGCAGTGAGCAGATGCTCGGAGGTAACGTAGGAATCTCCCAGCTTAGTGGCAAGCTTCTCGGCCTCATTGATAACCTTGAGAAGGTCGTTGCCAATGCCAATCTGTGCTCCGCTTACCTTTGGAGCCTTTGAAATTGCCTGGTCTACCTGCAAAGTAATTGAGTCAGGATCTGCGCCAATCTTCTCCAAGATAGAACGCAGGTTGCGCTCATTGCTGTCCAGCAGCGCCTTGAGCAGGTGTGTTGGTGCAACCTCGGAAGCCTCTACATCACCAGCAATACCAAGAGCTGCCTGCAGTGCTTCCTGGGCGGTTACGGCCCATTTATCTAGTCTCATAAAATCACCCTCCTACCCCAAACAAAAATCGTGCCGGGGACTGAATCTTCATCGGATTCTATATACCCCCAAGCACGACTTTTAATACATATCTAAGTGTGTTTGTAGTAGATTTTCTTATCGCACTGTACTAAGTTTTTACACAGCCCTATCACAAGCCTTATTGCTTCTAAAATTCAGCCTCTTCATAGATAAGATTTTGCTCAGTCTCTATTGTCGAGAAAAACTCATGAGGTGTAAGCACTGGTATATCCGAGCGAACAAAATCTGCCGTATTTCTTGTGACGATATAATCTGCCTTTATCTTCTTAGCTGCGCGCCAAATAAGACAGTCTTCAAAATCTTCCCACTGCTCAGAAAGCGCATTTGAAATATCTGCTCCATCAATAGAACATACGTTAAGCAGCGGAGATACTTCTTTAAGGATTTCTTGCATACGAGCAGAGCCATGAGCCTTAGCGCCCACATAGTAGAGATCTGTGTATGACTGAGCTGCTATCCACAGTTCAGCATCACTAAACTGCTTCATTATGAAAAACTTTTTTGCATCAGCAACAAACTGTTCCCTACACAAAAAGACGTCCAGTAAAACGTCTGTATCAATCAAGAGCTTCATAGTCATGTGACCTCCACTCACTGATTGCCTCTTTGTAGGTGCTGTCCCCTAAATCATTCCAAAATGACGCCGGTGCGGGAACAGAAATCTTTCCAAAAAGTGACGCCAGCTGCTCTTTGTCCTTCTCGCTCAATTGACGAGAAGACCCTTTAGCAGAAGATTCCAACGAAGCGCTTTCATGAGCATCAGGAAGCCTGCCTGTCACCAGCACATATTCAAAGGCAGCATTAATCAGCTGTGTAGTGTTTGACCCAAGCGATTCAAGAACCTCGGAAACCTGATTTTTGACTTCAACAGGAATACGAGCAGTTACAATGCTGTCCATAGCCACTCCTTTACCTAGTTATATCATTGTATTCACGTATTACAACTAGGTCAAGAAGCAAAAAAGCTAAACGGATTCTGACTGGATGTTTCCGTCTTTTAAAACAAGTGAATGGAAGCGTTCTCTTATTTCAGGGGTCACTTGATGAGACGTCATGACAACAGTTCTTTCCTCATCTTTTAAGATCAAATCAATGAGACTCTTAACTGAGTCGGCATCCAAATGAGCAAAGCTCTCGTCATAAATCACAATTTGTGGCTTAAACAAAAAGATTCGCGCAAGAGCAAGCCTCTGTCGTTCTCCACCAGAAAGACTGCTTCCGGCTTGATCAATCACATGATCAATTCCGTCTGGATATCTGGTGAGAATCTCAGAAAAGCCCGATTTCGTAATAGCGTCAATAATTTCTTCATCAGTAAAGTCATGGCAAAACAACGTTACGTTATCCCTGATAGTTGCATTAAAAATAAACGTTTGCTGAGAGCAAGGGATTATGAATCGAGCATATTGCTCACTTTTGAATTGCTTGATTGGCACGCCATCCAAACAAATGTCTCCATTATCCGGGCTCAGGGCATCCGTTAATAGTTTGATGAGTGTTGTCTTTCCGCTTCCCGAACTTCCTTCAAGAAGATATTTTCCGCCACGTTCCAAATTAAAACTAATATCCGATAAAACTAATTTGTCCTCGTCATAGCCATACGAAACATGATTGACCGTTAGATTTGTAAAGTGCTCAGGGGTATTTTCTGCCCCACTTTCTGTAGCTGGGGCTTCATTAAGAAGCGTTTGTATTTTAGTAATTATCTCTTTTGCGCTTCTCATATCAGTAATTGAATCGCTTATGTTCTGAATGGGATTTGCTATGTAGACAACAAGTTGAGATGCGGCCACCATCATTCCTACTGTCATTAAACCGTTAAGAGTGAGAATGGCGCCAATGAAATAAATTCCAATGTAAATAATTTGACCCACAGTAAATGAAAGTAAGCGAGCTAAAGAACTAAAGTACCGAGCACCAAATTTCTGCTTCTCCCAAGCCTGATTCGCACTGCTCATGGCAACCCGTGAGGCCTCTGTTAGATGAAAGCTTCTGAGCAGATCAAACCCTTCAAGATGCTCATTTGCTGTAGCAATAAAATGCTCAGCTGACTCAGACTGTGCTTTTCGTTTATTAGAAATGATTCCGGACATTGTGTTGGGAACAAACATCTGAACAACTATCATGCATAAAATGAACAGTACGAGCCACGGTGAAATAAACAGCAAGATTATTAGGCTTACTACACCAGAAAAGACATCTATCAAGAGATCAATAAAGACGCGGAAGTATGTTTCCTCAAGTAAATCAAGGTCGTTAGTAAGAATTGAGAGCCAATGACTTGTATTGAATGAGTGAAACTCAGGAATTGAACGATTGAATATCTTTTTTATCAGCTCATCACGCAGATGCGTTTGACAGCCCTGTATAACTGACCAGCGCAAACGTCTGCAAATCAAGTCGACAATAAAATAGCAGAATATATAGAGGCCAAACCAGAGTCCATCATTCAATGCGTCCGACAAATTGCCATCCATGGCAAGATTAACGGATTGAAGCATTACAAATGAAAGCGCAATTTCA
>ERZ773027.950-NODE-950-length-16687-cov-4.067220_pt1 | contig 16687 bp, 14 predicted proteins | sample MGYA00511032_ERZ773027 | MGnify/ENA primary metagenome ERZ773027 (study PRJEB29015, sample SAMEA2738138) | human oral metagenome | biome: human oral; feature: human-associated habitat; material: saliva | place: China | collected 2190 ... | reverse complement strand
TTGCATCCATTTCTTCTCTTATTTGTTTATCATCTAATGATTTAATAAATATAAGATAAGTAAACTGTTCTATTACAGATAATGGATTTGTTATTCCTCCAGTCCAAAATGTTTCCCAAATCTTATCTACTTTGTTTCTCAATTCTCCTGTAATCATTTCTCAATTGTATGATAATATAAAAATTATATAAATATCATACTCTCCTTTCTATAGTTATTCTCCACTTTTAATTTATCTCAGTATAACAATACTAATCTAATTTGTCAATTTTCCCTCCTGAAAAATTTGTTTTACAACTTTCCAATAATGGTATATAATGAAGATAAAAGAAAATACATTAATTGTAGGAAAGGAAGTAAAAATGAAAAAATTATTTTTTGCTATTTTTTCTGTTGTGTTATTATTTTCTTTAATAGGTTGTTCACAAAAAAGTTCAACTAAAGAAGAAAAGATTTTAAAACTTGGAGTAGTACCTAGTAGTAATAGTGAAAAATTGGTTGACGATTTAGAACCATTTGCAAATGCTTTAGGAGAAAAACTAGGAATGAAGGTAGAAGTTTTTACAGCAAGTAGTTATATTGGTGTTATAGAAGGAATAGGAAGCGGTAGTGTTGATTTTGGTTTAGTTCCACCATTTTCTGCTGTTCTTTCAAATAAACAAAGTAATACTAAAAATATACTAGTAGGAACGAGTAGAACTGGTAAACCTGGATACTATGCTGAAATCTTTGTGAGAAAAGATTCAAATATAAAAAGTTTAGCTGATTTAAAAGGTAAAAAAGTAGCTTTTGTTGATCCATCTTCAGCATCGGGTTATATTTATGCTGGAGCGATGTTAAAAGATGCAGGTATTGATTTAGAAAAAGATATTAAGTACCAATTTAGCGGTGGCCATGACAAGAGTATGCAATTATTATTAAATAAAGATGTAGATGCTATTGCTAGTTATGAAAATCTTATAAAAAAATATATAAAAGAATTTCCTACGTTAAATGAAGATATACATCCTATTTCCAAAAGTGAGTTAATCCCAGGTGTAACTGTAGTTGCTTCTAATAATCTAGATGAAGGTATGAGAAATAAAATAAAACAAGCTTTATTAGAAGTTCAAAAGGATAAAGAAGCACTAAAAATAATAACTGATCTTTATAATATAATTGGTTTTGAGGAACCAGATGAAAACTCATATAAAGCAATTGAGAAAATATCAGAAAAGATGAATATAGATTTAAATAAAGTTAAATAAAAAACTAAATTGAAAAGAGTTTAATTAATTCTAGTAGGAATTAATTAACGAAATCGTAATGAAAGTTTGATATTTCAAAATTATTTAATTTTTATATAAAAAACAAGATAAATTCCCAAAGTAACTTCCACTCAAAAAATTGGAAGCTATACTTTGGGGATTTTTTGAAAGGAATGAAAAAAAGTAATGACAAATAAATCTGAAAATCACTATTCCTGGACTAAATTCCATTTTTTTATTTGAACGGAAATTTACTATTGGTATTAATACCTATTTTTTATTTCTAATTTATGAGCGTTTTCATTTTTATTATATACTTTTTGTGTTATACTCTATGGTATAAAAACAAAATATATACAAATATGAGGTAGGTAAAATGAAAAAAATATTATTAACTATTTTTTCTTTTCTATTGGTATTTTCTTTAATTGGTTGTTCTCAAAAAAGTACAACAAAAGAAGAAAAAGTGTTGAAATTAGGTGTAGTGCCTAGTAGTAATAGCGAAAAGCTAGTAGATGACCTGACGCCGTTTGCTAAAGCACTGGGTGATAAATTAGGCATGAAGGTAGAAGTATTTACTGCAAGTAGCTATATAGGGGTTATAGAAGGAATAGGTAGTGGAAGCGTAGACTTCGGATTAGTTCCACCATTTTCAGCTGTCCTTTCTAATAAACAAAGTAATACAAAAAATCTCCTTGTAGGTAGAAGCACAAGTGGTAAACCTGGTTACTTTGCAGAAGTTTTTGTAAGAAAAGATTCTGATATAAAAAGTATTGCTGATTTAAAAGGTAAGAAAATTGCTTTTGTTGATCCATCTTCAGCTTCAGGTTATATTTACGCAGGGGCAATGCTAAAAGATGCTGGTATTGATTTAGAAAAAGATATTAAATACCAATTTAGTGGTGGACATGATAAAAGTTTACAATTATTACTAAATAAAGATGTAGATGCGGTAGCAAGCTATGAAAATGTAATAAGAAAATATACTAAAGAATTTCCTACATTAAAAGAAGATGTTAAAGTTATAGCTAAGAGTGAATTGATTCCAGGTGTAACAGTAGTAGCATCTAATAATCTTGATGAAGAAACTCAGAAAAAAGTAAAACAAGCTTTACTAGAGATTCAAAATGATAAAGAAACAATTCAAATTTTAACAAATTTATTTAGCATTACAGGATTTGAAGAACCAAATAATGATGCATATAAAGCTATTGAAAAAATCTCTGAAAAAATGAACATTGACTTAAATAAAGTTAAATAAAAGGGATATTTCATATAGAGATTAGATATAAAAAAGTAGCTATAAAATGTGAAAAATCAACGTTTGTTAGGTAAATAACATTATAAAATTGAAAATAATAAAAAAAGTTATACAAAAGTATTGACATTATGTTAATACTTTTGTATAATAAATATTGTTCGTTAGGAACACAAATATTTATCCACAGTAGCTCAGTTGGTAGTAGCATCTGACTGTTAATCAGAGGGTCGCAGGTTCGAGTCCTGCCTGTGGAGTAAAGTACGGCTGTGTATGCAGCCGTATATTTTTTTGTTTAAAATCTCGCTAAATATTATTATCGTAGGAAAAATTATGTTATAATAGTTCATGGTATATGAACTTTTATCGAGTTGAATTTTATATAGTTTAAAAGTTGAAGTTTAAGAAAATAAAGAGAATTTTATAGGAGAATTTTATGTTTTTAGATGAGGTAAAAATATTCGTCCGATCAGGTGATGGTGGGAATGGATTAGTAGCATTTAGAAGAGAGAAATATGTTCCAAAAGGTGGACCAGCTGGAGGAGACGGTGGACGTGGAGCCAATGTCGTATTCATAGTTGATGAAGGATTAAGAACATTTATGGATTACCGTTATCAGAAGAAATTCGTAGCACCAAATGGTGAGAACGGAATGAGTAAAGGTATGCACGGTAGAAAATCTAAAGATTTATACTTGAAAGTACCACCAGGAACAGTAATTCGTGATACTGATACTGGAGAAGTATTAGCAGACTTAGTAGAACATGAGCAAGAAGTAGTAGTAGCTCGTGGAGGACGTGGAGGACGTGGAAACTGTCGTTTCGCAACACCTTCAAACCCAGCACCAGAAATTGCTGAAAATGGTGAACCAGGAGAAGAAAGAAATCTTACATTAGAATTAAAACTTATGGCTGATGTAGGTCTTGTTGGATTCCCTTCTGTTGGTAAATCAACATTATTATCAATAACATCAAAAGCAAAACCAAAAATTGCTGATTATCACTTTACAACATTAGCACCAAATCTTGGAGTAGTAGAAACAAAAGACCACAGAAGTTTTGTTATGGCTGACCTTCCAGGATTAATAGAAGGAGCTAGCCAAGGTGTAGGTCTTGGACACCAGTTCTTACGTCATATTGAAAGAACGAAAGTTATTGTTCACGTAGTAGATATGTCAGCAACTGATGGTCGTGATCCATATGAAGATTATAAAATTATTAATCAAGAATTAGCTGAGTACAATATGAGACTTTTAGAAAGACCTCAAGTAGTAGTAGCTAATAAGATGGATATTCCAGTAGCTAGTGACAATCTTAAAGAGTTTAAAAAACACTTAGAAAACGATGGTGAAGAAGTAGATATCGTTGAAATTTCTGCATTCACACGTAGTAATATCGATAACTTACTTTATAAAATAAGTGATATACTTGATAATACAGATCCAAATATGTTATATGAACTTGATACTGAAGAAGAAAGTATGGAAAATAGAGTTCTTTATAAACATAAACCTAAGGATGAAACATTCAAGATTACTCGTGATGATACAGGAGCTTATGTAGTAAGTGGACCTGGTATCGAACGTGCATTCTTAATGACTGATTTCAACCGTGATGCTTCTGTTAGACGTTTTGCTCAACAAATGCGTTCTATGGGTGTAGATGATGCTTTACGTGAAAGAGGATGTAAAAACGGTGATACTGTTAAGATCCTTAAAGGTGAGTTTGAATTCGTAGAGTAGGAGATAACCACTGTGGATAAAGAAAAAGTTTATTATATAATTAGAGAAGATGTATTGCCAGAAGCTGTAAAGAAAACATTAGCGATGAAAAAAGCTTTAGAAGAAGATTCTAAATTATCAATTTTAGAAGCTTCTAAAAGGTTTGATTTAAGTAGAAGTGCATTTTATAAATATAAAGATACAATTTTTCCGATTCAAGATGTGAAAAGACAATCAATTCTATCACTGTCTATTGACGTTGATGATATTCCTGGAATATTAGGTAAAATTTTATCGGTTGTTAATGAAGAAAAGTGTAGTGTACTTACTATTCACCAAACGGTGCCGATTAATGCAAAAGCTACGATAATTATTTCTTTAGAGCTAAGTTCAGGTGATATAAATATTGAAAAATTAAATAAACGAATTAAAGATCTTGAGTTTGTTAATTCAATTAAAGTAATTGGTTTAAGCATGTAAAGATAGTTTAATAAATATTAAATGTAGGAGAACAGAGTAGGGAAGTCAGTTTCCTATAGCTGTTCTCCTTTTTATTTTAGAAAGGTGAATTATGCAAAAAAATGATATATTCGAAGGGAAAGTTATAGATTATACCCACGATGGTCTTGGTGTAGTAAAAATTGACAATTTTCCGATTTTTATTGAAGATGTTATAGAAGGTGAAGTAATCGAATTTAAGATAATAAAATTAAAGAAAAATCTTGGTTATGGAAAAGTTCTTAATATTATCGAAAGTTCTAAAAATAGAGTTGAAGGTATTCCAAAAACTTCTGGAGCAAATTTAGTTCATATGAACTATGAAGAGCAATTGAAGTTTAAGAAGAAAAAAGTTCAAAATGTTATGGATAAAGCTCTTGGAAAAGATTCTATCGAAGTATTAGATACACTAGGAATGGAAGACGGATATCATTACCGTAATAAATCTGTGATTCCAGTACAGAAAGTTAATGATGAAGTTAAGATGGGATATTATAAACCACGAAGCCATGATGTTGTTAATATAGAGAAATGTTTTATTCAATATGATGAACACAATGTATTAATGAACAAGCTACGTAGTCTAATTTCAGAGCTTAACTTATCTGTTTATGATGAAAACAATCACTCAGGTGCTATTAGACATATTATGTTCAGAACAAATACCCTAAAAAGTGAAATCATGGTAGGTATTGTAGCGAAGGAGAAGTTTAATAAACTAGATGAATTCGTTGAGAAAATATCTAAATTAGATGATAGAATCGTTAGCATTATGTTAAATATTAACGATAAGAAGACAAATGTAATCTTTGGAGATAAAACTGAAAATCTTTTTGGGAAGGATTATATAACTGATACTTTAGACGGAATAGAGTTTAAGATTTCACTTCGTTCATTCTATCAGGTAAATCCAGTTCAAACGGAGGTATTATATAGTAAAGCGTTGGAACTTGCAGAATTAAAAGAAACTGATACGATAATTGATGCTTACTGTGGTATTGGAACAATCAGTCTATTCGCAGCGAAAAAAGTTAAGAAAGTATACGGTATTGAAATCGTAGAAGCGGCTGTTTTAGATGCTCGCGAAAATGCGAAAAATAATAATATAACTAATGTAGAGTTTTTACTAGGTAAAAGTGAAGATGTAATTAAAAAATTAATATCACAAGATGTAAAATTAGATGCAGTTATTGTTGATCCACCACGTAAAGGATGTGAAGAAAGTTTCCTACGTGATCTTGCAGCTATGAATATAGAAAAAATAGTCTATGTTAGTTGTAATCCAGCAACATTAGCTAGAGATATGGAAATTATGAGAGGTCTAGGTTATAAACTAGGTGCAGTGCAACCTGTAGATATGTTCCCAGGAACGTATCATGTTGAAGTAATAGTGTTACTTTCCAAACTAGACTCAAAAAGAGATATTTGTGGTGAGCTTACAATTGACGAGGTGGATTTAACCAGTTCGGCGGTTAAGGCTACTTCTAAACAAATTTAGAACTATGTTTTTGAAAAGTTTGGATTTGAGGTGTCTACACTGTATATTGCACAAGATATATCAAAAAATGGAAATCAGAAGATTCCACAGTGTCCAATTAAAAAAGAAGAAGCTATTTTAGATACATTAAAGCATCTTAAGATTTGTAGTATTATACTAAATATATGTTAAAGTTGAGGAGAAAATAATGAATACTAATATATTAAATAAATTATCATTTTACTGTTTTGAAAATGAGAATCAATTTTTTGATAGAAAAAGCGCTAGAATTAAACCTTTAGACATTTTAAAGCATCTGGTTGCATTTTCTAATGCAGAGGGTGGACAATTAGTTATAGGAATTGAAGATGATGGGATGATTACGGGATTTAATTATAAAGGTGCTCATTCGATTGATGAGTATAGAAATATATTTCTAACTGAACTAAAAGAAACGCCAATAAACCCAAAATTTAATATTTTAGATGTGAAAAATAATACAGGTATTGATGATAAGATATTGGTCATATCAGTAGATATTTCTACAGATAGAGTAATAAAATCTTATAATGGAAAAGTTTTTCTTCGGCAAAATGATAAATCTATAGAATTAAATTTTGAGCAGATTCTTCAATTGCAGTATGATAGAGGACAAAGATATTTTGAGGATGAAGTGGTTCAATTATCAAGCATAGAAGATATTGATGATAGACTTATTGATGATTATAAGAAAATTTTGAATATAGAAGGGCTTTCTAATGAAGAAGTGTTGAAAGCTAGAAATTTAATGATTAATGGGAAACTGACTAATGCGGGGCTTTTGCTATTTGGGAATAACCCTTCTAAATTTTTACCACAGGCAAGACTAAGAGTTATTAAATATAGTGGAATGTATCAAAAGGTCGGTACAGAAATAAATATCATTAAGGAAAAAACATTTGATAAGGCGATACCAAACGTTATTAGAGAAGTAAGAGAATTTATTAACACACAACTAAGAGATTTTCAGTATTTAGATAAAGATGGAAAATTTAAAATAATGCCAGAGTATCCAGAATTTGCATGGTTTGAGGGAATAGTCAATGCTTTGACTCACCGGAATTATGCTATCCGTGGGGAGCATATTAAGGTGTTAATATTTGATGATAGGTTAGAAATACATAGTCCCGGGTTACTACCTAATATTGTAACTGTGGAAAATATTCTAAACCAAAGATATTCAAGGAATCCAAGAATTGCAAGAATTTTATGTGAATTTGGATGGGTAAAAGAAATGAATGAAGGCGTTAAGAGAATATATTCTGAAATGGAAAAGTTGTTTCTAAAGGAACCTAAATATGCAGAACCTAATAGTAGTGTTTTATTAGTTTTAGAAAATAATGTTTTAAATAGAAGTATTAGAACAATAGATAGAATTAAAGATAACATTTCTGAAGAAGAATTTAATAAACTAAGTCAAGATGAAAAAACTATTATATATTTTATGTATAATAGTGGACAAAAAATAACTACAAAAAAGGCAAGAGAACTTATTGAAAAAGGTTCAACATTTTGTAGGAAGCTACTTAAAAATCTTGCTGATAAAGAATTATTAGAGTGGCATGGTACATCACAAAACGATCGTACACAATACTATACTCTAAAATTTTAATTTAAGAAGAACGCAGAAGAGTTGAGAAGAACGCAGAAGAGTTGAGAAGAACGCAGAAGAGTTAAGAAGAACGCAGAAGAGTTAAGAAGAACGCAGAAGAGTTGAGAAGAATGCGGAAGAGTTGAGAAGAACGCAGAAGAGTTGAGAAGAATGCGGAAGAGTTGAGAAAATAGATTTGGAACAACGATGAGTATGTGGAGTGCGTTGTTTTGATGTCAAAAGTTGCACTGAGAATGTAGAAACTAATAATTTATCGAAAGGTAATTGAAAAAATTAGAGAATTATACTTATAAATAGAAATTCGTAGTGAATATTTAAAAAAAGTGTGAAATTAGGATTTATAAGAGTAAAGTTTAGAATTTAGATTTTTCTCTTACTTAAGAATAAGAGATATCTCTTTTTAAAAAACTTTAATTAAATAGTATCAAAATTAAAAATAACTGTAAGGAATGAAAGTCAATAAAAGTAATAAAATTTACTGACTTTAAAGTTTAAAACACTAAAAAAAACAACTTAATATTTTTACTAATTTTTTGAGTGTGGCATAAATTGATAGATATAATGGAGGTGTTTTTTGATGATTGATAGAACTGGTATTAGTGAAGTATCTAAACTTATTTCTCAAATGAAACTTATTTTTAGAGAGCAGCCGGTAGATGATTATGGAATCGATGGGCAAATAGAAATTTTAGATGGAGAATATGCAAATGGAAAGTTAATCGCAGTCCAAGTTAAATCGGGAAAGTCTTATTTTAACGAGGTTAGCAACAATAATATTATATATAGAGGGGAAAAGAAACACTATGATTATTGGATTAATCATTCATTGCCTGTTATTCTAGTATTGTATAATCCAGAGGAAGACAAGTGTTATTGGAAAGAAGTAAATAGAAAAACAGCTATAGTAACTGGTAAGAACTGGAAAATGGAGATTCCGCTATCAAATGTTTTAGATAGTGACTCTAAATTTCAGTTAATAAAAATTGCTGATAATTTGACTGATTATGATAAAAAGTTTAATAGTCTATTATTTGCAAAGCCATGGATGACAGAAGTACTATCTGGAAATAAAGTCGTTTTAAATGTTCAAGAGTGGATACATAAATCTTCGGGGCGAGGAGAGTTTAAATTGCGGATACTAGGTAAAGAAAGAAATGAAATGAATGTTTTTGAACGTTCATTTCTAGGATTTGGATTAAAGCCTTATGAACAGGTTTTTAAAGAAATGTTCCCTTGGGCAAAAATAATTATTGATTATGAATTTTATAAAGACTTTGATTCTGAAGCGATTTTGGAACAGAATTTTGAAGCAGCAATGTATAATTACCCCCATTCTGTTGGAGCAGAATTTGATAAAGATAGCTATAGTTATATCTTTCCAGAGGATTGCCCATCTATAGATGAATGGATGAAAGATGTTAATAATATTCGCCCATATAGAATTGGAGGCGGAGAAATCGCATTTTATCAATTAATCTTAGAAATAAATGAGGTAGGGAGGTCGTTTTTGATTTTAGATGATTTTATAAATAATACAAACTTTTATGAATTGGACAAACATTTACTTGATTAAAAATATTATTTTATAGTATAATCTTACATTCAATTAATTCATTTCATTCTATAATACAGTAATATGTTAGTATTATATATAGAAGTATAAATTTATTTACAAAATTATATTAAATAATAAAAAACTTCATGAGTAGACACAATTTGTCCACTAGAAGTGATAAAATATAATTGTTCAAAAGATTAACATAAAAAAATTAATTTAGGAGAAGTATATTATGTATAACGAAATAAATAAAGAAGAAAAATTAACAAAAGAAGAAAGAGATATTTTAGAAAGAAATTTAGAGATATTTTTTGCGGCTACAGTCAAGAGCCCTGATACAAAGGTTTTCGATATAGAAGACATAGAAAATAAAGAGATTTTTTTAGAAAAGTTTAGTCCTTGGCATCAAAAGAAAGGTAAAGGTCAAGAGCTAATTCAAAAATTTGTAGATATTGTGAATAATGATCAATCTACTGAAGATTTTTCTTGGTTAGATATTTTAAATGCTGATGAGAGATGGAAAGAATTTGAAGATGATAAGTTAAAAAAAGAAATAAAAGAAAATAAAAATAAATATACTAATATGAGGTATCAAATACCAGAACATTGTCATGGAGATATTGACAAAGCTATAATTTTTCATTGTATGGAAAATCCAAGAGGTTATGTCAGTGATAAGTTATGGGGAAAAAAGAAAGAGTCTGCGCCATCTTTAAAAGATTATTATAAAAAAACAGCAAATAATAGAAATGAAAAAAATAGAAAAGGAAGCGTTGAGGAGATTATAAAGGAACGATATAAATTAGAGCATAGATATAAATTAGAAAAGATTGATTTTAAGTTTGTAAAAAAAGTTATTTTTAGTGAGGAGAGTGCGCTAGAAAGTGATTTCAATCATATGTTTAACACCTTCAATAAAGAAGATTTTGAAAAAACATATAGCTTTTCAAAGGCTAGCAGTGACTTAATTGAGTTTTATTTTTTTAAAAATTTCTATTATCAACTAATACAAGCCGAAAAGTTGCCGAATATTAAGGAGTTAGAGGGGAAAAGAGAGCAGTTTGAAAAGTTTAGTAAACAATTTTGTAATTTGGAAATCTATCCTTTTTCTGCATCTTACCCATATTTAAAATCAGAAGAAATAGGTGGCAAGTTTATTGATAATTCAGATTTATCACGATTGGGAATCTATATTGTATTACGAAGAGTATATATATATCTAATAAATAAAAAAGAAAATGAGAAGGAGCAAAACCCCGTATTTATTCTTCGTAAGTATGAAAAGGCATGGAAACAATTGTTTATAAAAATTTTGGAAGAAGTAGAAAAAGAAGAAAAACAAAACGGTAGAAGTTTTGAACATGCAAAGGTTCTAAGCTTGTTAGAAAAAGGTTTCTTTTATTGTCAAACAGGACAACAGGGAGGTGGAATAACAGATGGTAATGTAATCTCAGTTCCTAATTTTAGAACAGTTGGTAGAAAGAATTCTAAAGAATTCAAAAAAACTAAACTTAATGACTTTAATAGTATTAAATCATTACTCACTAAAGTGGAAAAATAATTAAGTGGTGATTAATGATGAATTCTCAAGAAAGACTAATAACAATTTTTCTTCGCCTACAATCTGGGAAACGATTATCTAAAGCACAATTAACTAGTGAGTTTTCTGTGAATCCAAAAACTATTCAACGTGATATAAGTACACTAAGGAGAATAATAGAAGAACAGCATCTTTCAAATTGTGAAATAGTATTTGATACTTCTGATAATACCTATCGTTTTTTAGGGGAGACTACTTTTAATAAAAAATATATCTTGATTATTTCAAAGATACTTTTAGAAAATAGAGCATTGAATAAATCAGAGATGAATTCGTTGCTAGAAAGCCTTTTAGCATTACTTTCGAGTGAAGAAATGAAAGAGGTTAAATCTATTATAGAAAATGAACATTTTAATTATAAATCATTGACAAATGAAAAAGATAGGATTGAAACTGTATGGTTTATATCTGAGGCAATTCGGAGTAAACAAATGTTAGAAATAGACTATAATGCTCCTCTAAAAGAAAAGAAAACTCATATTATTTTTCCGGTTTCTTTATACTACGATGCTCATTATTTTTATTTAGTTGCTTATCATCTAAAATATGAAAACTATACAACCTTTCGAATTGATAGAATAAGTAGTTATAGTAAATCTAATGAAAAAAAACCAAATATATCCTATGGGAAAATTTATAAAGATGGAGATGTTCGTAATCAAAAAGTTGATGCTTTTGAAGGTAGTAGGGTTAGAATTACTTTGATATATAAAGGGAATTCAGAAATTATTTTAGACAAATTTCCAAATCATACAATTCTTTCGGCAGAAAAAGATGAGATGAAGATTCAAATCAATACACAATATACTCCAGGACTCAAAAGATGGATTTTAGGGCAAGGTGGAGAGGTGACTGTATTAACTCCTCAAAAGTTAGTTGAAGAGTTGCAAGAAATACTTGAAAAAACATTAAAAAATTATAAAAAATAAACGAGGTAGACAAAATAAGTCTACCTCGTTTTTTATAATAGAGATATAAAAAGTGAAAGAAGGAAGATAGAATGAGAAAAGTAGAAATAGAAAAAACTTTTGAAATTGAATTACTAACTAATATGAATGAAGTAATAGAATTTCATAATAGACATTATGGAGGACAGATGATTGTATTATCTCTATCAGATATAAAAGAATTGGTTGAAGGAAAATTTTTTGCTTGGTCAACTGGGCAAGGGGAATATTCGGAAGTATTATATTTAGATGAAGAAGTGAAGGAAGTAATTAAGAAAATAGTATAAGGAGAATTTTCATGTCGAAAAAAAATATTATAGATTACAAAGTTAGCCGTCAACTAAAACTTGCATTAGAAGTATTAAATAATCGTATTCTTGAAAAAGAGTATAAAGTTATTGAAAGCCAAGATATTTTATTCAGCATACTAGATGTTTGTGATACAGGTATGGGTTATGCTTTAGGGTATTATTCTTTAACAAAAAGTAAATTGTTAAAGGAGTTTTCTAACGGGAAAGTTATTGATGGAAGAAATCGATCTTCTATAGAAGTTGATGAATTAAATATACTTTCTAGAAGAAGGATAATTAATGATATTATTGTTTCTTCACCAGTAGAAATCATTAAAGAACCGTCTTCTTCATATTACCTTACAGAATGTAATGCTTTTCCAATATCTGAACACTTGAAATCTATTTTTGACTTTGCAGAGGAGATGCGTTTACAAAATGCACCTGATGGTGTTATTGATTCATACTGGATACTAAATGGAATTTCTCAAGAGAGGGAAACAAATGCAAATCAACTTATTTATAAACAATATCTACTAACAGGAAATATTCACACAGAAGAATTTTTACTAGGTGTATTTAAAAATTCTAAGTTTTTGTATAAGAATTTTTTTGATGGCAAACTTGAGAGGGAAAAAGCTTCAAAAATAAAAAAAGAATCTCAAATTTCTATTAAATTATCTAACCCAGATTATTCATTATTAAATGATATTGCTACCGATATAACTTTAAAAGCTAAAAACGGTGAATTGATGGATGTTATTGGACGAGATGAAGAAATTCGTAAAGTAGAGATGGTTCTCACACGTAGAGATAAAAACAACGTTGTTTTATTAGGAGATGGCGGTGTAGGTAAGTCGGCAATAGTTGATGGAATAGCAATGCGTATCGCTAGAAATGAGATTGTATCACTTAAAGGGAAGAAAATTTTGCAATTTAGTCTAAACGATTTAAAAGCTAAAATTGGAGGAGTTACTAGTGAAGGAATTATTAAATTCATTGAAGAGATGAAACGAGAAAAAGATGTAATTTTATTTATTGATGAGATTCATATGTTAGGAAGGGTTAAACATATAATGGATGCATTTAAACCTTTAATGGCACGTGGAGATTTTCGAATTATTGGTGCTACAACACCGATGGAATGGAAATTATATATCTCAAGTGATACTGCACTAGTCAGACGTTTTGAAAAAGTAATAGTAGATGAACCAAGTATTGAAGAAACTATCAATATTGTTAAAAATGTATCGTCAGTATATGAAAACTTTCATCGCGTAAATTTTGAGGAGAATACTATTGAGTTAGCGGTAAGATTAGCTAAGAAATATCTAAAGGAAGAAAAACTGCCAGATTCTGCATTTACAGTAATCGATAATGCAGGGGCTTTGGCTCGAATTGAAGCGAATCAAGACATTGTTATGATTAGAGATTACAGAAATGAAGTAAATAAATTAAAGAAACAACTAAAAGAAGCGGAATCTATAGAATATAATGAAGCTGCTGTTGATGATATAAGAAAAAGACTTGAACTTAAAGTTAGAGATTTTCAAAAAGAACGCAATAATTTAACTTTTAATAATTATGAATTTAAAATTACAAAGGAAGATATAAAAAAAGCAGTAGAGCAAAAAGCTGGTGTTAAAATCAGAGAGCAAGATTTGAAAGTTGGTAAAGATGCAGATGAGGAAGAATTAAGTAGACTTTCTAATTTGAAGAGTATCTTAGCAACGAAAGTTATTGGACAAATGGAGGCTACAAATACTATAGCAGAGGCTGTTATTCGTTCAAAAACAGGCTTCAGAAATCCTAAACGTCCTATTGGAGTTTTCTTGTTTTTAGGTACTAGTGGAGTCGGAAAAACAGAAACAGCGAAAGTATTATCGGAAGAATTAACAGGTTCAGTTGATGATCTTATTCGTTTAGATATGTCGGAGTATCAACAAGAACATGAAGTAGCAAAATTAATAGGTGCTCCTCCTGGCTATGTAGGTTTTAGAAGTGGAGGTATTTTGACAAGGGCTGTAAAAAATAATCCAAAATCTGTTGTATTGTTAGATGAGATTGAAAAAGCACATCCTAGAATATATGATTTAATGTTACAAGTTTTTGATGATGGAATTTTAACAGATGGTATGGGTCAAAGAGTAGATTTTTCAAATACAATTATTATATTAACTTCAAATTTAGGTTCAAATTTAATTGGTAAGGATAAGAAAGTTGGCTTTACAAGGGAGGGAATGGAACAGATAATTCAAGAAAAAACCATGAGAGCAATTCAAAATTTTTTCCGTCCAGAATTATTAAATCGTATAGATGAAATCGTAACTTTTAAACCCTTTACAGAAGAGTCAATATTTAAAATTACTAGCTTATTACTTGAAAAAGAAGTAGAAATCGTTAAGGAAAGTGGTTATGAATTGAAATTTATGAAGGATGCAGTTAGATTTCTTGTTAAAACAACTTATGATTCAGAAAAAGGAGCCCGAGCAATTCGGCGAGGAATTACTAAGCTAATAGAGATACCTTTATCAGAGTTGATTATCAATAATTGTATCAATAAAGGAGACAAGGTAGTTGTGGATTCCGATGGATTTAAATTGTTATTTGAAGTTGTTAAGTAAAGGTGGATAATTATGGTACTTTCTTATAGGTTGCAGTATATTTGAGAAAATAATAATATATGATTTAATCCGAATAAAAATGCACAGAAAATATATGATATAGATATCTTAAAAAGAAAATATCTAAGCTATTAGAAATAAAAATACCAACTATGGATGAGTGTACTGCTGATTGGATTGATCCTATAGTATCATCAACTGATGAATTACTAGGAGATAGGAATCATCGTGATTCTAAAGAACAAAAAGAGCGATATCTAAGTGAGAAAAAATATTATTGGTAAATTTATTGATTGTGTATTCGAGTGATAAAAAAATAATGAGAAACTTGCTGTTAAGTTAAAATTTTTTTTATGGACAGTAAATGATATTAAAGAAAAAAGATATAAAAATAAGAAAATAACAATGTTAAATTTTGACAATACCCCTGTTACCGTATTAAACAGTAACAGGGGTATTGTTATGCGTTATAGTATTAAATTTGATAATCTTGATATTTATCATATATATGACGGAATATTTTCTTTGAATTGTAAAAAAAAAACAGCTTGTTTACACATTTTTTGATTCTTTTATTTCTCAATTTATTTACTATTTAGTATGGCACAAAAGGAAAACAAAAAAGTGTAGGGCTAAAAAAGATAGCTTAGTATTACGACTAGAATTGACATTAAGTCTAAGCCTTTAAAATAAGTTAGGGAAATAATAAGAAAACTTGACATTATTAGTTTAGTACATTATAATAAAAAATACATACCACTGGTATGATAGAAAGGAGATATTATGGCAAGGAATAGAAATCCACATGAAACTAGAAAAAAAATACTAGAAGTTTCTAAAGATTTATTTTTAAAAAAAGGATTTGATAATACCTCAATACAAGATATAATTAATGGATTAGGTGGATTGACAAAAGGTGTTATTTATCATCATTTTGAGTCGAAACAAGAAATATTACAATCAATTATTAAAGAAAATAATCAAGAGATTCTAAATTATAATTGGAGGGGAGATACTGGATTAGAAAAAATACAAAATTCTTTGATGGATGCTTTCTCTAATTTTGAACAACAAAGGCTTGTATATTCAGCTTCGATAAAGTTAAGAAGTCCACGTTTGTTAGGAGAACAGTATTTAAGTTTATTTTCTGATTTTTTACCAGAAATTAGAGAAAGAGTTTACGAAGGTGTTAAAGATGAATCAATTAAAATAGAATATCCAGAAGAACTGGCTGATTTAATTGTTTTAACTTTAAATATTTGGATTGGATTCCAAATTTCTGTTTATTCAGTAGAGGAACTAAAGAGAAAAATGAAATTCATTAAACTTTCGTTTGATGGACTAGGGGTACAATTGATTTCTGATGAAATGATGGAGATAATTTTCGAATTATTTGATCACTTAAAAGGTGTTAAATAGATAGTCTTATTATATGCTTGTTAGTAATAACTTTTTATCGATTTAATCAGTTATTGTTCTATAAATATATTTTAAGTATTTGATATTTTAAAAATAACATACTCAGGTATGTTATTAAAAAACTTATTAACATACCAAGAGTATGTATTATTTTTTAGTTTTGAAATACCGTTGGTATGTTTTATACTCTTATTTGATTTAAACGGTTATTTTAAATATGTATTCAGAATAGTTTAAATAATATAAACTATATTTACTTTTAGGAGGAAAAAATCTATGTTGTCGCTTATTAAAATTGAAATAAATAAAGTTTCAAAAGTTAAATTATTTTTAGCTTGGTTAATTACCATATTTATAGTATCAGCTATTACAGGAATTATAATTATGGGTCTAGGTAC
>ERZ773027.943-NODE-943-length-16741-cov-4.283651_pt1 | contig 16741 bp, 16 predicted proteins | sample MGYA00511032_ERZ773027 | MGnify/ENA primary metagenome ERZ773027 (study PRJEB29015, sample SAMEA2738138) | human oral metagenome | biome: human oral; feature: human-associated habitat; material: saliva | place: China | collected 2190 ... | reverse complement strand
AAAAGCAGAACTAGCTGAAAAGTATTTAGAAAAAAATAATATTGAAGCTGCAAAAAAAGAACTTAAAGAGATTAGTGAAATCAGTAGTACATCTATGACAGAAACACGTTCTATAATTAATAAATTAAAACACAGAAGTATTAATGAAGAATTAAAAGTTATTTCAGATATTATGTCGATGGCTGATATTTCATTAGATATTAAGAATAATATGACTGCACCACCATCTCAGCTAGTTGAATGGACTATTACAATGGTATTAAAAGAATTAACGAATAATGTTATTAAACATAGTAATGCTAATAAATGTAATATTAATATCAATGAATCTACTAATAACTACACTATTATTGTCTCTGATAATGGTCGTGGTTTTGAAAATGTTGATGGAACAGAACTAACTTCTATAAGAGATAGAATTAAACTAGTTAATGGAGTGATAGATATAACATCAAAAAAATCCCCTACAACTATCAAAGTAACTATTAATAAATAAAAATAGGAGGACAATATGAAATTACTTATCGCTGAAGATCAAAGTATGTTACGAGATGCAATGTCAACATTATTATCAATGGAAGCTAGCGTTGAGAGTATACTTCAAGCTAAAGATGGAAAAGAAGCAATAAATTTAATTTCTACTAATGATATAGATGTAGCTATACTTGATGTAGAAATGCCTGAAGCAACAGGACTAGATGTGCTAGAATACATTCGTAGTAATAATATACATTGTAAAGTTGTTATTGTGACAACTTTTAAACGAATGGGATATTTCGAACGCGCTATAAAAAATAACGTAGATGCCTACGTCTTAAAAGATCGTTCAATCGATGAACTTATGAAAACAATTAACAACGTCTTAACAGGTAACAAAGAATACTCACCTGAACTAATGGAAAACATCTTTAACAGTCATAATCCATTAACAAATCAAGAAAAAATTATTCTTTTAAAAATTAAAGAAGGATTACCAAATAAAGAAATTGCTAATGAACTATTTTTATCGGAAGGAACTATCAGGAATTATATTTCTAACATTCTAACAAAATTAAACTGCAAAAACAGAACAGAAGCTGTAAAAAAATCTACTGAGGAAGGATGGCTTTAGATGACAAGAAAACTTGCTATTAGATTATCATTACTTTCGTCAATAATATACATAGCGCTAACAATACTATACTTTTCAAGTGTAATATCAAAAATTAATCATTCTAACAGTCCTAGTGATGGCGCTAGTTTAGGATTACTACTTGCATTTCTAATACCACACTTAATAGCTGTTATTTTTAATTTTGTTATCTCATTAATAAAATTCACAAAAAATTATTTAATAATTATAAACATTATATTGTATATCATCGCTGGCGCATTAGGTTTTATTTTAGGATCTGTTTTAATTATTTCTATCATTTTCCAAATAATATTCTTGATAATTGCGTATAACAATAATAAATAAAAACAGGAACAACTTTAAATCATAATTTTTACAAATTGATTTTTAGTTGTTCCTGTTTTTTTATTTAACTAAAGAATAGCTAATATCGATTAATTCTTTTATTGTCTCGAGTTTGATATTTTTATCTAACACTATACTAATCCAATGTTTTTTATTCATATGGTATGCTGGAAAAATATTTTTATTATCAATAATTTCTAAAATTCTATCCGTAGGATATTTTACATTTAGAATTTTCACCTTAGTTGTAATATCAGTATTTTTATTCAATTTATTATACTCTACATCCGATAACAAGGCATACCATTTATTTTTTTCATTTACGAATGCCAATATATCTGGGTGTTTTTTAAAAGGATTAACATTGTTCTCACCGTATTTATTATTACAATAGTCGATGACTTCTGAACTTATTTTTCCTGATTCATCAGCTAATCCTAATATTGAATTTAGAGTTTCTTCCACACTTTCTCTAATACTCTGCAATGTTTCTCCTACGGCACTATCTACACTATATAATGAATAAGTCTCATCAAATTCTATATCATAAACTTCTATCAAAAATTGACTATCAACAAATACTATTTCTATTAGAAAACTACTGTCTAAAATTTCTTTTCGATATATTAGTTTCTCCGCTTCTTCCTTAAATCCAAACCCGTTTAGCTGTTCCTTAGATAAGTTATATTTTTCTACATCTATGATTTTCATATTTATTATTCGAATCTAGCTCTATCGTGACTTTGATTCCACTTATCTATCTCTGGACCTCTTGGAACAATAGTTCTACCTGCTGATACATAATATCCAACTATAATAGCTTCAAAGTCTGTTGTAGATCCAAATCCTGGTGTTTGATATAAGTCTTTTAAGTAGTTGAAAATATTAGGATATTCCTCTATTCTCTTTTTATTCGCAGAATATAATCCATAATATACAGCATCAAAGCGAATCATAGTAGTATAGAAGCGAATATCTGTTTCTGTTATTGTATTTCCATGGAAGTATCTTTGATTTGATAAACGTTCTTCCACTACATCCATCATGTCAAAGAATTTATAGAATGCCTCATCATATTTTTCTTGGCTTTCAGCAAATCCCATTCCATATACACCATCATTAATAGCTACAGCTAATTTTTCATTCCACTCATCAATTTGATCAGCAAGATGTTCAGGATATAAATCTATTCCGTCTTTCTTATGTAGTTTACTAAATACTGTCGCGAATTCATGAAGTAACTCAGCTGATTCTTTTCTAACTACTTTTCCTGTAGTTACATCAACAAGCACTGGTACTGAATATGGTCCTTCATAATCTGAATCACTATTTAAGTACACATCTTTAATTTTAGATTGTTTTAAAACTGGATCTAACCCATCTTTGTCTAAGCTAAATTGCCATCCTTCTTCTCCACGACGATAATCCAATGTTCCTAAACTAATCGCGTCATCTAAACCTAGTATCTCTCTTGCTATAACTGCTCTATGTGCATACGGGCATACCGCAGTCCAAAACAATCTATATCTTCCTTCCTCTATAGGTTGCTCCTCTGTTCCAAATGGTTTACTAAAAAATTTTTTCATGTGATTTTCTCCTTTTTAATTTTCTATAAATTTTTTCGCTTCTTCATAAATATACATAACATTCAAAGTATGTTCTTTTTGATTATTCATAAATTCAAAATCTTTATTATTTATAACTTCAATGAATTTTTTAAATTCAGCAAACATTCTATGTGAATGAATATTATTATTTTCCTCAATAAGTTTACCTTTTGTTTGAATACTGTAATTAGGAACCTCATTTGTTGGACCAACAACTTTAATTATTCCTTGATCACCTTGAATATATACATAACTATTATTAAAAGTATCTTTAGCTGCAATACACACTACTTTAAAGTTATCATATTCTAATAGAAGAATACCAGAAGTGTCCACATCATTAACTATATTAGGTGCATAATGTACGTTATTAGGTTTACCAAATAATCCAACTACAAAATGAATATTATAGATATTTAAATCGCCAAGTACTCCTCCACCTTTGCTTTTATCAAATACTGGTGCTATAACTCCATTTTTAAATGCTTCGTATCTTGAAGAAAGTTGAGAAAAATTACACTCAACAAGACGTATTTCTCCTATATTATCAATATTGTCTTTTATATCGAGATAATTTTTTTGATATTGATTTGTTATTGCTTCTATTAATATTAAACCTTTAGCTTCAGCTATTTCAAATAATTCTACAGCTTCATCATCCTTCAACGTAAATGGCTTCTCACAAATAACATTTTTACCAGCTTCTAATGCTTTCTTAGCAACTGTATAATGTAAATTATTTGGAACTGCAACATAAATTGTATCTACTTCTTTATTTTCCAGACAAAGATCAATATCAGTATATATATTCTTAATATTATATTTAGACTGTAATTCTTTTAAATTTTCAATATTCCTAGCCGCTATAGCTTCTAATTTTATTTCTGAAAGTTCATGAGCAAAAGATAAAAAATCTTTCACTATCATTCCAGAACCAACAATTCCTAGTTTCATGTTTCCCTCCAAATTACTATATATATTTTAATTATATCTTTATAAACTCACACTAGCAACCTTTCTGCATAAAAACTCTTCCTCCAACTCATCACCTCTATCATAATAACTATTCAATATCCACTTAAAAATAATAGAAACTATTTTCATATTTTTTCATTTTTTTGTTGACTTATATGTACTTTATATGATATATATATATATTACAGAATAGAAAGGATTACACTATGACTAAGAAAATACTTGTTACAGGTGGAGCTGGATTCATTGGATCTCACACTTGTATAGAATTATTAAATAATGGAAATGAAGTAGTTGTCGTTGATAACTTATATAACGCTAACAAAAAGAGTTTAGAAGTAGTTGAACGAGTTACTGGTAAAAAGGTAACATTTTATGAAGTTGATGTTCGTGATGAAGATAAATTAAACGAAGTTTTCGAAAAAGAAGGAAATATTTATGGAGTTATTCACTATGCTGGATTAAAAGCCGTTGGTGAATCTTGTGAAATCCCATTAGCATATTATGATAACAATATAGCTGGAACTATTACTTTGTTCCGTGTTATGGAAAAACATAATTGTAAAAATATAATTTTTAGTTCATCAGCTACAGTTTATGGAGATCCTCATACATTACCAATTAAAGAAGATTTCCCATTATCTGTAACTAACCCATACGGACGTACTAAATTAATAACTGAAGATATTTTAAAAGATATTTATAAAGCAGACAACGAATGGAATATTGTGCTCCTTCGTTACTTTAATCCAATCGGAGCACATGAGTGTGGAGATATCGGTGAAGATCCAAAAGGAGTACCAAACAACCTAATCCCTTATATTATGCAAGTAGCTGTAGGTAAACTAGAAAAAGTTCAAGTTTTTGGTAATGATTTTGATACACATGACGGTACTGGAGTACGTGACTACATCCACGTAGTAGACTTAGCTCGCGGTCATGTTTCTGCTCTTAAGAAATTAGAAAAAGGTAGTGGCTTAACTATTTATAACTTAGGAACAGGAATTGGTTATTCTGTATTAGATATTATTAAAAGTGCATCAGCTGCTGTAGGGCGTGATTTACCTTATGTTATAACTCCGCGTCGTGCAGGAGATATTGCAGCATGTTATGCTGATGCTACAAAAGCAAAAGAAGAACTTGGTTGGGAAGCTCAATACGATATAAAACGTATGTGTGAAGATTCTTGGAGATGGCAAAGTAAACATCCAAATGGATTCGCTGAATAATATACTTTAAAAAAATTTAAATTATCTGTGAATGACTGAAAAGTCCTTAATAAAAAAAGTTAATAAGCGGACTCATAGATAAAACGGGAATGACTCAATAAAATCGATTTCTAAAATCATGATTTTTGAGTCACTCCCTTTTTTTATACAATAACACTTATTGAATTAATCACTCTTCTATTTCCATAATAAATAGCCCTCCAAAATTTGTCCAAATTTTGGGGGCTATTACCGAGTCCTTAGGTCTTTACTCTATGCAACATACTAACTAATTGCTTTATATACATACTTTACACTGTTTTCTTTGATTTTACAAATTATTTTTTTAATATAGAATCAAATAAATAAAATCCTATAGAATTATTAGTAAATCTACTAATTTTAGTCATAAAAATACCACCATTACTAGAAATACTTTTTTGTCGTGCTAAATAAGCTAAAGCAGGTGCTAATTGAAATAAAACTGCTTCATAATATTCATTTTCTTTTTCAATTAACAAAATAGCTTTCTTATACAATTCTCTCTCTTTTATTCCAACCTCTTTATCTAATATCAAATTATATAAATCAATTAAAATTTCTTCTTCTGTAGGAGAATAATTAAACATATAAAATTCCTAATAATTACCAATTAATAGTTGGTTCCAATGGTGAACCACCACCATCATTCGCAATAGTAGTATACTGGGAAAAAGTAGTAACTTTTGCACTTCCTTTTGCATCAGCTATATTAAAATTTAAAAACATACTACCAGATAATAATAAAACAAAAAATAATTTCTTTTTCATAATAATAGACCTTCTTTCTGTTATTTTCAGAAAATTTAACTTTTTTTTTGATATTAGAAATGAATTGTTAGTTTTATTATATAGTAAAAAAATAAAAAATACAAATATTTCTTTTGTAACTACTTTCTTAATTAACAAAAAAATAATTAGTATGGATTTTTCTCATCCACACTAATTATTATACACCCTATTATTTTATGCTTTTTTTCTAGATTTAATTGCTCCAATAACTAAAGGAATTAAACTAATTAAAACAATAGCAATTACTACTACTGAGAAGTTTTTCTTAACAAATGAAATATTTCCGAAGAAGTACCCTACTGATATAAATAATGTACACCAACAAAGTCCTCCAAAGAAATCTATCACTCTAAATTTAGAGTATTTCATTTTACCAGCTCCTACGATAAATGGAACAATCGTACGGATAATCGGGAAAAATCTCGCTAAGAAAATAGATTTCCCTCCATGTTTTGCTACAAAGTTTTCAGCGTCTTTTATATTCTCATCAGACACAAATTTTTTAAACCACGCTTTACTCTTTAAATAATCAGAGAAGTTTCTTCCAATAAAATAGTTACAATTATCACCGATTACTGCAGCACTTATACATAAAAATAATAATAAAAAGATGTTATTTCCTGTTGCTGCCCATAATGCTCCACTAGCAAATAATAATGAATCACCTGGTAAAAACGGCATAAATACAACACCAGTTTCGATAAAGATAATTAAGAAAATTATCCCATACATCCACCATGGACCGTGTTGAATCATTAATTCACCAAGATGTTTGTCAATATGCAATACAAAATCAATTAAAAATTTAATTGTTTCCAATGTAATCCTCCTAAAATAAATATGTTCTAATGATTATACCATAGACACCATAACCTGTCTAATAATCATGTAGTTTTATACATTAATCTCTTATGAATTTTTTCATTTCAGCAATGTAGTCCTCATTACTTTCATGTTTTCTAAGATGATTCAATACACCGATAGTTGGTTCACTAACATCTTCAAGCTTTCTACGTGTTTGCCATAAAATTTTCACTTCATCTTCTGTTAAAAGTAAATCCTCTTTCCTTGTAGAACTCTTCAAGAAGTCAATAGCCGGATAAACTCTTCTTGAAGCTAATTCAGGTGACAAGACAATTTCCATATTTCCAGTCCCTTTGAATTCTTCAAATATCAAATCATCCATTCTAGAACCCGTATTAATCAAAGCAGTTGCGATTATAGTTAAGCTTCCTCCACCTTCTACGTTTCTTGCTGCTCCAAAGAATGCTTTAGGTTTATGAAGACTCGATGGATCAACACCACCACTTAAGACTTTCCCACTACTCGGCTCCACAATATTGTAAGCACGTGCTAATCTTGTAATACTATCCATAAGTATAATTACATCTTGACCAAGTTCTACACGACGTTTAGCATGTTCAATTACTAGTTCAGCCATCTTAATATGGTTCTCTGACGTTTCATCAAATGTAGAGCTTACAACATCTGCACCTCTTACAGATCTTTCCATATCAGTAACCTCTTCTGGTCTTTCATCAATTAAAAGGATAATCAACTTCTTATCAGGATAATTTTTTCTAATTGAATTTGCTATATCTTTTAGCAGTGTTGTTTTACCTACTTTAGGTGGTGCAACAATCAATCCACGTTGTCCGAATCCAATCGGTGCTACCAAATCAACAAATCTTGTAGAAAGTTTTTCCTTAGTAGTCTCTAAAACAATTTTTTGATTCGGATAAATCGGTGTTAACGCCTGGAAATGAGTTCTACCTTTTGCAACTTCTGCATCAACATCATTAACTTTATCAACCTGAAGAATTCCTGCATATCTCTCACCCTCACGAGGTTTACGAACCTTCCCATAGACTTCATCACCTTTTTTAAGTTCAAAACGACGAATTTGAGAAGCTGAAATATAAATGTCTGTTTCTCCTTTTTTGTAATCTACAGTTCTTAAGAATCCAAAACCATTCTCCGGATGTATATCATCTAAAATTCCAGAGGCATAGTAATGTTCTTCACTAACTGATTGTTTTTCTAAAATTGCTAAAACTAATTCTTTTTTATTTAATGTATAATATCTTGGAACACCAAGTTCTTTAGCCAAAGCTGTAAGTTCTTTAGTATTCATACTTTTATACATTTCATCAAATTTAACGTTACTCATTTTCTTCCTTCCTCTGTATATTGTACAGAAATCTAACGAAAAATATTTCAAGAAAAATATTTTATTTAAAATTTTTTAAAATTCCTAACAACTTTAAACGAGAGTAACTTAAAACCGTTATTTTCAAAATCGATTTTAAAAGTTACCCCCGTTCGGTTCATCAAATATCTTAAACTCTTATTTTTTATTTATCTCTTACTTAGTACAATTACCGCTGATAGAATAAAACCTGCACCAATTAAATCTATCGTTCCAAATGTTGTCCCTAGCAACAGAAACGAGAACATTATGGCAGCAATCGGTTCAAAGCATCCGATAATACTTCCCGTGACTGCACCGATTAACCTAACACCTTCTAGATATGTAGAAAATGATAAAATTGTACCAACTAAAATTACTCCTGACATACATATTAAATCAATCAATTTAAAATTATCCGGAATATAATAACTACCCGTTAAGAAGTATACTACAATACCAGAAAATAATAGTCCCCAAGCCATTATAGGCATTACACCATATTTTGTAGTTAAACTTATTGAAAAAATATTATAACTAGCAAGACCTAATGCAGAAAGTAATCCCCAGAATAATCCTAATGTAGAAATATTCAGTTTGCTAAAATCAAAATGAGTTGCTATTAACACCGTTCCAAATAGTGAAACTACTATTGCAATAACTTCTCTCGGAAGGGGCCATCTTCTACCTATGACACAATAATATAACATTATTATTACTGGACCAATATACTGTATAACCGTTGCCATACCAGCATTAGTATACTTAATTGTTAAAAAGAATGTTCCCTGACAGATTAACAGACCAAAAAATGAGAAATTTAGTAGTTTTAAAATATCTTTCTTATCTGAAAATACTCTTACTAAGTTGTTTTTATCTTTAAGGAATAACATAGCTACCATTACGATTCCAGAGAAAAATAATCTATTAGCTATTATCCAAACAGGGTCTATTTTTGATATATTTAGTAAATATTCCCCTAATACTCCTGATAATCCCCAACATGTAGCCCCCAGTAAGGTAAAGACAATACCTTTTCTCATCGTACTTTGTCCCATAATTACTCTCCTAATGATCAAATAGTTTCAGACTAGAACTAACAATTTTATTTGATTTTTCTATTACTTCATCATATTTCTCATCTTTTGATAATAAGATGCTAGTGAATAAAGTAATCATATTATTCTGAGCTACCATCATATTTCCGCAAGTATAAAACTTAGCGTCTAAATTATTAGTAATATATCCAAACGGAGAGTACCAAAAACCATACCCTACATTATAATTTTCATCGAAGAATTTCTTCGCTACATTTTCTGGATATCCTTTAATTATCGGCATAGGATATAAAAGACTAAGTGCTTTTATCGCCTGTTGTGAATCTTCAACTTTAGAATTTAAAACAGAAAATACATCAAGCTTTTTCCCCATTAGAGTCTTATCGTCATACACCTCAAAGTCAGTATCATAATGAGATTCAAAATTTTCCTTATACTCATTGATTATTTCTTCTTCATCAAACATAACTGAATAATCATTATTGAATAAATTTTCTTTTTTCAAGTAAAGATGCGCTTTTAAATCATTATCTGTGTAATTTAAAGAGATTAGAGGATTTGTAGTAATAAATAAACTTTTTTTAGATTCAAATGCTATAAAGTACCTATTTTTACTTAGAAGATATTTTGTTACCGCTCCTAAAGAAGTATTATTTTCTAATAATATTAAATTTTTTCTTGATAAAACTATTCGTTTTAATTCTTCTTTTTCTATTTGAAGAAGAGCTTTTCTAATATTTTCTTGCCAAAGCTCTGGATAAATTTCTCTAACAACATTAATCTGTGGTTCACTAGATATTTCATTTTCATCTTCAAGTTTATTTAAAAATGAAATTCTCTCCGCCCATAATTCAGAAAACTCTTTTTCCTCTTTCATATTAAAGAACAGTGTGATATAAACATCATCACCTTTAAAAACTGCGAGTATACCTGGTACAACAAACGAAGTATCACTAAAGTCTACCCACTCTTGGCTGTTTTTATTATTACCGTCAGAAATTCCACCGTAAATACCAAAGTATTCACAATCATGTTCATCTATCTCTAAAACACTTACCTGTGCTTTTAACTCTTCGAACCCAGATAGAACACTACTATTATCAAAACTTGTTAAGAAATCATTAGAGTCTAATAACCATGTTGCTTCATAACCTATTCCAATTATAGAAGATTTAGTATCAGGGGTTCTTATAATAAATCTCTCACCTTTTTTTGGAGTGAAAAGACTGATAAATTGATCTTCAGTAAAAGTTTTCTTCAATTTGAATTTTACAACAAGCTTATTATCAAGAACTGTATCACTAAAATCATAATCTATAATTTTCTGATAATCATTCATACTTATTACCTATCCTTTTTTTTCTCCTCATTTTGTAATTTTTCTTCACGTTCTTTAATTTCTAATTTTTTTTGTCTTTGTTTAATAAGTCTATTTACTTCTTCTTCTGATTTATAACTAGCTTCTTTATCAGTAAAAATAAATAAATTTTTGTGATTATTTAAGATTGACAGAATAGTCTTATTATCTGAATCCTCATTCTCAAATAATTCTGCTATGTATTGTCTCTTATCACTACCTAATACAACTACAAATAAATTTCTGGCTGCCATTAGATTTTCATATCCAATACTTATTAATTTATTACCGTTTATTTCCATTCCAGCCATCTGAAGCTTAGATTTTTCCTCATTTGAAAATTCTACAATGTGAAGATCTTTATTTATTTCATCCGCATATCGATAGTCGAGTATTCCACCATCTGATCCTAAGAAAACTACGGCAACATCTATTGGATTCTCATTTAATACTTCTTTATAGCTAGTTAAATCTTCATCGCATTCATCGCTGTTTAAAGCTTCAGGATAATAAATGTTTTTCGCTTCAACATCTAATTTCTTAAAAAGTTCATGTCTTGCATATCGATATAATCCAAATCTTTCCTCTATATCAATATCAGCAAACTCTCGTTGCCCTAACATAATTACATGTTTATAACGATATTTCCCCATTTTATTATCATCTATCATTCTATTTGTAAATTGAGTATTAATAATATTTTCTGGTAAACAGATAACTGCACCATCTTCTAAATTTTTTTCAAATTCATCATACATTCTATTTAAAACTGCTGTTTCACTATTACAAACTATATATTTCACAATTTCACCTCCATAGTTTAATAAATCATTTTTTATTATACCACAATTAGACTCTACTAACAACGTGATAAAATTTCATAATTGTACTATTGTTTTAAGTTACTCTATTTCAATTAAACTTGATAGAACATAAGAATATACATAAGTTTTAATATTATTTAATTTATAATATTCCGCTACCGCTTCTTTATAAATTCTAAGTTGTTCTCTGTGTCTATCTCGTAAAACTTCTTCTCCGTTCCTACTAGTCACGTGATCCGTTTTATAATCTACGATAATTGCTTCTTCATCAGAAATTTTAACAAATAAATCGACAACCCCTTGCAGTATAACATCTATATCACTTTCACTATCATCATATAATTCTTTTGCCTTCTTAGCAGTTGTGAATGCTATCTCGGTTTGACAGAACTTACTTTTAGATACTAATTTTATTAGCTCACTATTAATAAAGTTAGTAATCTTTTCTATATCATCTTTATTATTTATATTATCAAATTCCTCTTGAGATAATATCCTTTGTTCTTTTATATTTTGTAGTAAATTATCTGTTTTCTTTAAGCTATCGATGTAACTCACTACATCCGAAATCTCTACTCCTGCTCTAGTATCATTAACTATCTTTTCAAAAAGTTTATGAATGATATTCCCCCTTAAGATCGCCTTACTAGTAGATGTTGATTTTTTTAATGTAGTTAATTCTAAGTATCCTCGTTTTTCTTTTTTATAATTCCACTCATGATCTTTAGTATTAATTTTTTTCAAGGCACTATATGAAGTTTTAGCAGGAAATACTTTATTTTTTACTTCAATCGTGTGATTATCACTTTGTTTACTTGATTCATCCTGTTGCTTACTTTCAAATTGCTTATAAAATTCTTGCAAATCAAATCCCGAACTATCTTCTTCATCTTTTACAAGAGGCTCACTTTCGTAAACTTTAAACAAAGCATCTTTTTCATTTTCAAAAATAAACTCTTCTCCATAATCACTCAGTAGATTATTTAAGATTTTCTCGAAATTATCGTCCTCTATTAGAGATTGGTATAACGGTTTATCTTTAGCCTTCTCGTTATTTAATTCTACACCATTTGGACTCACAAGGTGTAGCGAGTTTTCAGCACGAGTCAGTGCAACATACAAATTACGTACTTCTTCTTCTCTTTCACGTAGTTTTATTAAAATACTATTATATTTATACAGCTGATTCAATTTTTCTATATTACTAGAAATTAAACCAAACTTTTGAGCTAATTCTTCTGCATTGATACTTAAACCAAAGATTTCTGTGAATAATAATTCACCTGTATACCCTCTTTTACTAAATGAAGTATCTAAATCTGCCACAAAAACTATCTTATATTCTAATCCTTTAGAGATATGAATCGTTGATAAAGTTACACTATCATTTGGTGTGCGTTTTTTTGTTTCAAATACCTCATCATTTTTTATAGTTTTTAATTGATTTACCAAGCCACTCAATTTATTATCTATATTTTGATAATCATTAACAATATCTATAAAGTTTTCATAATAATCTAATTCTTCATCATTTGTATCAATTGTTACTAAATAATTTTTAAAATCTGTATCAATAGCTATACATTCCAATAGATTTGGAAGTGAGTTGTTCAAACTGAAATTCAACCATTTTTTTAATAAATTTACAGTATTATAATCTTTTTCCTTTTCACTGTTTTGTAATTTTTCAAAAAGATTTTTTCCTTTTGTTATAGATAATTTTAATAATTCATCATTACTGTAATCAAATATTTCAGTATGTAAAATTGCTAGTAAACTAGCGTCTTTATTCGTATTATCTAAAAACCTAAGAATATTATACAAAATATTAAATGTATTAGATTCAGTAAATCCTACCTTTTCCTTAAAGAATAACGGTATATTGTATTTGGCAAAAACTTCTTTAAAACTAGACATTTTTGTACTATTTCTAACTAAAATAGCATAGTCACTATACTTCTTGCCATTTTTAATACCTAATAATATTTCATAGGCAATATTTTCTATAGATTGTTCTCTATAAGATTTTTTATCTTCTAAAAGTTCACCTGTAAAATAATTAATCTTACCATTAATTAACCTAGTTGGAATAATTTCAGAACTATTCTTTTCTTTTGCTTTCGGATAATATAGTGCACTGTCTTCTCCATAACTTACCCCAGCATTTTTATTCCCCATAAGTCTATTAAAAATATAATTACTAGATTTTAATATATTAACATCACTTCTAAAGTTTTCTTTTAAAACTATACAAATTCCTTCAGAATTATCTTCAAAAGAATATTCTTGTTTTTCCGAATAATTATCAATTTCTAGTTTTCTATAACTATTATATTTCTGTTCGAACAAATCAGGATTTGATCCTCTAAAGCCGTAGATTGCTTGTTTCACATCGCCTACCCTAAAGAAATACACGCCTTCTCCTCTAATCAGATTTAAGATATACTCTTGAAGGTTATTATTGTCTTGATACTCATCAACATATATTTCTAAGAAATAATTTTTATAATACTGGACCGCTTCACTAGGAACAATTTCCCCATTCTCTTCTCTAGTTAAAGCCTTTATAGCAAGGTGGTTTAAATCAGAAAAGTCTAAAAAGTTATTCTCACGTTTTCTTTTAATGAAATCATTGTGCAGTTTCTTCAATAAACTTGCAACCGACTTAGCCAATAAATCTATTTTTTCTATAACTCTAAAATAATTTAGATAATCAATAAGAACTCCGTGAATTTCACTTAATAGTCCAGCATCATAAATATTATCTTCAATCTCAAACTGTGTATTAAGCTTACTTATAAGCTCTTTTATCTCTTCAAGTTGTTCTTGATTACTCTTTATTGAAATATCATCTTCATCTACATATCTTGCAAGCTTTTCTTTTTTTGTTTCATCTAAGTTTACAAGAGACAATATATCTAGTGAGCTTTCCTTCTTACTATTTATTAAATACTGTTGTACATACTTGCAGAAATCTATCGCAGTATCTATACTTTCTTTTTGAGTTAACTCACTAACTTTATTAAACTTATCTATTATCCTATTATCTTCAACTTCAAAATTGTTAGTCACTAAATCGTTTAGTTTTGTAAAATCTTCATCTAGATAATTTTGGAAATTTGGAATATTTAATAATTTATAGTATAAATCAATAATATAAGAGCTAATATTCTGTTTAGAGCCAAATACTGTAAATAATAGGTCAGTCGTATTAGAATCTTCCTGTACTAATTCTTCAAGAACATTTCCTACTGTTTCATTTAATAATCCTCTACTATTCGAAAGGATACTAAAATTAGGTGATAAATATTTAATTTCATTATCAATCTTTTCTTCAACAAGATAATAAAATTTCTTTAATACATTTAAACAAAAACTATCAATAGTACTTATATAAGCATCATTCATTAACATTCTTTGTTTTCTTAAATAGATTAAATCTTCTTCCTTATTAGTAGATAGTAATCGTTCACTGATTTTATTCTCAATTCTTACAATCATATTCTTTGCCGCAGCTGTTGTGAATGTCAGTACTAGTAAACGATCTATATCCCATCTATTAGAAGCTACCTTCCTTGCAATTCTCTCAGAAAGCACTTCAGTTTTACCACTTCCTGCAGCTGCCGCAACAAGAACATCAGCACCGGTAATGGATATTGCTTGCCATTGCGGGGCTGAATAAGAATGCTTTCTAGAAGCGGCTATTTTATCAATCTTCTCAATCTTTATCATATATTTATCCTCTAATTTCACATTAATTATCATTATATATTTTAACATACTTTAAGCTTTATGGTATAATATTTTAAAATACTATTATGTTTATTACTAAATTATTTTAAAGGTGAAATGTAATGAATCGAAAAATTTTAGTGCTAGCTCCAATTATTGCAGCTAGTTCAATAATAAGACAAAATAAAAAATTAAAAGTAAGAAAAACTACTCTTAAGTTTGATAAACTACCTCAAGCTTTTGACAATTTTAAAATCGCTCAAGTTAGTGATATTCATTGTGATAGGATTGGATATAGTGACCTGTCATTTATAAAAAAAATTAAGAATTTTAATCCGGATATTATTGTTATTACCGGAGATATTCTAGATAGTTATAATAATGATATGGATATTGCTTATAACATTCTAAGTCAATTAGCAATAGTAGCTCCATGTTATTTCGTCTCTGGAAATCATGAACTTAGACTTCCTGAAGAATACGAGCAACTTAAAAATAGAATGAAAAAACTTAATATTACATATTTACACAACAGTAAACTGTTTATCTCAAAAAATAATGAAAGTATTAATTTGGTTGGAGTTGAGGATTATAATTTCTTTAAAAATGAAGATAAGTTAAATCATAGAGCAAACTTCATAAAAACTCTAGAAGAACTTTACTCACCAAATCACTTTAATATACTTTTATCACATAGACCTGAGAAATTTCCGATTTACGCAGATATAAAATACAATCTTATCTTTTCAGGACATGCTCATGGTGGTCAATGGAGAATTCCATTTGTAGGCGGTATTTACTCTCCTAGCCAAGGTTTCTTTCCTAAATATACTAATGGTAACTATTTTCTAGAAGATTCAACTTTAATTGTTTCTCAAGGGCTTGGCAACAGTTCATTCCCTATTAGGATTAATAATAGAATAGAGTTAGTTTTAGCAACACTAAAAAAATAAAATAAAACTAATATACCGACTCAAAATGTTAGAAATTGATCCTTTCTTTTTAGAGTCGGTAATTTAATTATACTATTTTACTGCTGAAGTTTTTGGCAATACTTTTTTAACGTTTTTTATTCATTGGATTTACATGTTTTTTAGGTGTTTGAGTAGCAGCTGGAAGTTTATATTCTGGTTTGTGATTAACCAGTGCGTCTCCTTTTTATATTCTGATTTTAATTTATTATATTTAGCTTCTGCTCTATCAATTGTATTATTCTCAGCCCTCCCGCTTCTTTACCAGTTGATATATCTACATCTTTCGATAAAACTGATGGTGTAGTTCCAGCAGGCGTTGTTGGTTGTGATGGCCCTTCTGCTTTTACAAATAAATTTTCCAAATATATTATACTGCTATTCTATAATTATATCAATAAAAATTTGTTTTTTTAGGCAAATGAAAATCCTTAAATTTAACTTTTATTAAGAAAATGAAGTTTTTATTTTTATACTTTTAATATTTTCACATCCTGAAAAAGCCTCTGCCCTTATAGACTTTATTCCTTC
>ERZ773027.937-NODE-937-length-16778-cov-13.882497_pt1 | contig 16778 bp, 12 predicted proteins | sample MGYA00511032_ERZ773027 | MGnify/ENA primary metagenome ERZ773027 (study PRJEB29015, sample SAMEA2738138) | human oral metagenome | biome: human oral; feature: human-associated habitat; material: saliva | place: China | collected 2190 ... | reverse complement strand
TAATTATCGGAAAACCACTCGGCGTATTTGGTTTCAGTTATCTTTCCGTTAAACTTGGCATTGCAAAACTACCACAAGGCATCAACTTCAAACAAATTTTTGCTGTGGCGATTTTATGCGGTATCGGTTTCACTATGTCGATGTTCTTAGCAAGCCTAGCCTTCAATGCCGATGCAGGTGAAAGCATTAACTCCCTTTCTCGATTAGGGATCTTATTAGGCTCTACTGTTTCTGCGATTGTGGGGTATATCGCGTTAAAAGCGACTACAAAACTACCTAGCTAATCACTTCTTACAAAAAAATCCTTTGCTAATTTAGCAAAGGATTTTCTTTTTTATTTACAGTAACTATAACAAAACCCCACTCTCAGCTTTGGTAACGTTCATTATAAACAAACTCTTATAGATATTCCCCAGTCAGGATGAGTCGGGTAGATTAATCCGATATTGAAGGTAGCCTCCGAACTATGTACTTTTTTACGCTAAAGCGCGGTCATTCTTGAAATAATTCTAATTCACGTTCATAATGAACAGACATTCATATTTTATAGACTGAAGCCTTTTTACTTCAGCATTTTCCAATAAGGCTTGCGTTATGTCCGATCAACATTCAGATACACAAAATTCTTCCAATAATAAATCCCAACAACGTAAAAAAGGGCTTTCTATTTTTATTCTTTTACTTCTTCTGATTGCAATCGGTTCGGCGGCTTATTGGTTTTTCTTTATTAAAGGTTTTGAAGAAACGGAAGATGCCTATGTCAGCGGCAATCAGGTGATGGTATCGGCACAAGTCGCGGGGAATATTTCGAAAATTAATGTCGATAATATGGATCCCGTACAAGCGGGCGATGTGTTATTAGAACTGGATGATACCAACGCCAAATTAAGTTTTGAGCAAGCTAAAAGTAATTTAGCCAATGCGGTTCGCCAAATTTCTCAACTGAATTACACGGTAAAACAATTAAAATCTGCTGTTCGTGCGAATGAAATTACCCTTGCTCAAGCACAAGGAAACTTGAACCGTCGTGTGCAATTAGTCAAAGATGGGGCGATTGATAAAGAATCTTTCCAACACGCCAAAGAAGCTGTAGAGCTAGCAAAAGCGAACTTAACCACCTCACAAAATCAGCTTGACGCAAATCAAGCGCTATTGTTAGACGGGCCTTTAAGTGAACAACCGCAAATTCAAAGTGCGGTCAGTAATTTGAAGCAAGCTTGGTTGAATTTAGAACGCACGAAAATCCGCAGCCCAATTAAAGGCTATGTGGCTCGCCGCAATGCTCAAGTAGGACAAGCGGTGTCTGTTGGTGGCGCTTTAATGGCAGTCGTAACCACGGATCAAATGTGGTTAGATGCCAACTTCAAAGAAACACAATTAACCCATATGCGAATTGGTCAGCCAGTTGAAATTCATTTCGACCTTTATGGCAAAGATAAAACCTTTAATGGAAAAGTGGTGGGAATTGAAATGGGTACGGGCAGCGCATTCTCTTTATTGCCTGCTCAAAATGCGACCGGTAACTGGATCAAAGTGGTGCAACGTGTGCCTGTGCGTATTCAATTAGATCCACAACAGCTTGCTGAAAATCCATTACGTATCGGTCTTTCTGCCACGGTGAAAGTGAATGTGAGTGATAGTAAGGGTGAAACCTTGCGTGACCAAGCGCCTGCTACAACGCTTTATTCCACGAATGTACTGCAATATGATGAAAGTGCGGTCAATAATTTGATCGAATCTATTATTCGCGATAATAGCTATTAGGTTTCACGATGTCGCAATCTCATTTTACGCCGGTACAAGGCGGTGCACTGGTTATCCTCACGTTAGCGCTCTCGCTTGCCACTTTTATGCAGGTGTTGGATTCCACCATCGCTAACGTTGCCATTCCTACTATTGCAGGTGATTTAGGGGCGTCATCCAGCCAAGGCACATGGGTCATCACTTCGTTCGGTGTGGCCAATGCGATCTCAATTCCTATCACCGGTTGGCTGGCAAAACGTTTCGGCGAAGTGCGGTTATTTTTAATCTCAACCTTACTTTTCGTCCTTGCCTCTTGGCTTTGTGGTATTTCACATAGTTTGGAAATGTTGATTATTTGCCGCGTCATCCAAGGTGCGGTTGCTGGTCCAATCATCCCTCTTTCACAAAGTTTACTACTCAATAACTATCCGCCTAAAAAACGCGGTATGGCACTGGCATTTTGGTCAATGACTGTGGTGGTTGCCCCTATCTTCGGGCCAATTCTAGGTGGCTGGATCAGCGATAACATTCATTGGGGCTGGATCTTTTTCATCAATGTTCCCATTGGATTAGCCGTCGTCTTAATGAGTTGGAAGATTCTAGGTAATCGAGAAAGCCAAATTTCTCATCAGCCTATTGATACCGTTGGGCTTGTTTTATTAGTTCTAGGCGTAGGCTGCTTGCAATTAATGCTGGACCAAGGAAGAGAGCAAGATTGGTTTAATTCAACGGAGATTGTTGTTCTCACCGTGATTGCGGTTGTGTGTTTAATCGCGCTCACTATTTGGGAGCTGACGGATGACAATCCCGTTGTAGATATTTCACTTTTCAAATCACGCAACTTTAGCGTAGGCTGCCTTTCAACCAGTCTCGCCTTTTTGGTGTATTTAGGGTCGGTTGTACTTATCCCACTTCTACTCCAACAAGTCTACGGCTACACCGCGACTTGGGCTGGGCTAGCAGCCGCCCCAGTGGGATTATTCCCGATTTTACTTTCGCCAATCATCGGTAAATTAGGGCATAAAATTGATATGCGAATTTTAGTCACAATCAGCTTTATGGTTTATGCCCTGACCTTTTATTGGCGAGCCGTGACCTTTGAACCTGGCATGACCTTTGCCGATGTAGCCTTGCCACAATTTGTGCAAGGTTTAGCGGTTGCTTGCTTCTTTATGCCGCTGACCACCATCACGCTTTCTGGTTTACCGCCCGAAAAAATGGCCTCAGCGTCGAGCTTATTTAATTTCCTCCGAACCCTTGCCGGCTCAATAGGCACATCACTCACGACATTTATATGGTATAACCGCGAAGCCGTGCATCACACGCAACTCACGGAAGTTATTAATCCATACAACCCGATTTCCCAACAATTCTTCCAAACTATGGAGAGCTTTGGTTTAAGCGAAGAACAAACGGCATCATATCTTGCCAAACAAATCACCGCTCAAGGCTTTATTATAGGTGCTAACGAGATCTTCTTAGTTTCTGCAATAACGTTCATTTCCTTAGTTGTTCTCATTTGGTTTGCTAAACCACCTTTCAGCAGCAAACATTAAAAACATCCCAAAAAATAACCGCACTTTGATGATGTTCAAAAGTGCGGTTGATTTTTCTAGCCTTTTGCTAAGATGTCTTTTAGGAATCTCGCGGTATGTGAACCTTTGACTTTAGCGACCTCTTCCGGGGTGCCTGTCGCGATGATTTGGCCACCGCCACTGCCTCCTTCTGGACCAAGATCCACAATCCAGTCTGCAGTTTTGATCACATCTAAATTGTGTTCGATCACCACGATAGTATTGCCTTGATCGCGCAAGCGATGTAACACGTCGAGAAGTTGTTTAATATCGGCAAAATGCAGACCAGTTGTTGGTTCATCCAAAATATAAAGGGTTTTACCGGTATCGCGTTTTGAAAGCTCTGTCGCTAACTTAACACGTTGCGCCTCACCACCTGAAAGCGTGGTAGATGACTGACCTAAACGAATATAAGACAAGCCTACATCCATTAGGGTTTGCAATTTACGCGCAATCATTGGGATCGCATCAAAAAACTCGCGGGCTTCTTCTACCGTCATATCCAACACTTGGTGAATGGTTTTACCTTTATATCGGATTTCCAAGGTTTCACGGTTATAGCGTTTACCTTTACATTGATCACAAGGCACATACACATCCGGTAAGAAGTGCATTTCAACTTTCAGCACACCATCACCTTGGCACGCTTCACAACGACCACCGCGTACGTTAAAACTAAAACGTCCAGGGTTATAACCACGTGCACGCGCTTCTGGCACGCCCGCAAATAATTCACGAATTGGGGTAAATAACCCCGTGTAAGTCGCTGGGTTAGAACGCGGTGTACGACCGATCGGACTTTGGTTAATATCGATCACTTTGTCGAAATATTCCAAGCCTTCAATGGATTTATAAGGTGCAAAATCCGTTTTTTCCGCACGATTTAAGGCATTTTGAGCCAATGGGAATAACGTATCATTAATTAGCGTTGATTTGCCTGAACCTGATACCCCCGTAATACAAGTAAATAAGCCCACTGGGATCTCTAAATTCACACCTTTCAGATTATTCCCTGTCGCACCTTTTAATTTTAAAAGTTTGCTTTTATCAAGTGCGGTTCGTTTTTTCGGAATTTCGATTTTTTCTTCACCCGATAAGAACTTACCCGTAATCGAATTCGGGTTCGCCATAATTTCTTTGGCTGTCCCTTGTGCAATCACTTGGCCACCATGCACTCCTGCCCCAGGGCCAATATCAATAATATGATCGGCTTCTCGAATAGCATCTTCATCATGTTCCACCACAATTACGGTGTTGCCCAAATTACGTAAATGAATCAACGTATTTAACAGACGCTCATTATCGCGTTGATGCAAACCGATAGAAGGCTCATCCAACACATACATGACACCTACTAAGCCCGCACCAATCTGACTCGCAAGACGAATACGTTGCGCTTCACCGCCCGAAAGGGTCTCGGCTGAGCGAGAGAGGGAAAGATAATTCAAACCCACATTCACTAAGAATTCTAACCGCTCTTTGATCTCTTTCAGGATTTTTTCCGCAATTTGTGCTTTTTGACCGGTTAAAGTAAGCCCTTGGAAAAACTCAAGGCTTTCACCAATGCTTTTCTCTGAAATTTGAGGCAAGTTAACGTTACCGATATACACGTTGCGAGCTTCTGGACGAAGACGCGAGCCGCCACAATCTGCACAAGGTCGGTTACTGATATTTTTCGCCAATTCTTCGCGCACAGACATGGATTCCGTTTCTTTATAACGGCGCGCCATATTATTCAAAATCCCTTCAAAAGGATGTTTGCGAATCACCACATCGCCACGGTCATTCATATATTGGAATTCAATTTCTTCCTTGCCTGAACCGTGCATCACAATATCTTTAATTTTTTGTGGCAAATCTTCGTATGGCGTTTCAATATCAAATTTATAATGTTTCGCCAACGAGGTAAGCATTTGATAGTAATAGAAATTGCGACGATCCCAACCTTTCACCGCACCACCTGCGAGGGAAATGCTTTCATTTTGCACCACGCGGCTTTCATCGAAGAACTGCTGAACACCTAAGCCATCACAAGTCGGACACGCCCCTGCCGGGTTATTAAATGAGAATAAGCGAGGCTCTAATTCCGGTACGGAATAGCCACAATGCGGACAAGCAAAATTTGCCGAGAAAACTAATTCTTCAGCCTTAGGATTATCCATATCTGCCACAACTGCTGTACCACCCGAAAGCTCCAAAGCCGTTTCAAAGGATTCCGCTAAACGTGTAGCTAAATCTGACCGCACTTTAAAACGATCTACCACCACTTCAATGGTATGTTTTTTCTGTAAAGCAAGTTCTGGTGGATCAGATAAATCACAAATCTCACCATCAATTCTTGCACGAATATAACCTTGTGCCGCTAAACTATCTAACAACTTAACATGCTCACCTTTACGGTTTTTCACCACGGGCGCAAGCAACATCATTTTGCTTTCTTCAGGCAAGCTTAAAACTTTATCCACCATTTGGCTGATGGTTTGTGCTGTTAATGGCACATCATGATCTGGACAACGTGGCTCCCCTACGCGAGCAAACAGCAAACGCAGATAATCGTAAATTTCTGTAATCGTACCCACGGTTGAACGCGGGTTATGAGAAGTGGATTTTTGCTCAATAGAAATCGCCGGCGACAAGCCCTCAATCGAATCTACATCCGGTTTTTCCATCAAAGAAAGGAACTGACGCGCATAAGCAGAAAGCGATTCCACATAACGGCGCTGTCCTTCCGCATAAAGCGTATCAAATGCTAAAGAAGATTTGCCCGAACCGGACAAGCCTGTAATCACAATTAATTTATCGCGCGGAATGGTTAAATTGATGTTTTTAAGATTGTGAGTTCTAGCCCCACGAATGTCGATAGTATCCATAAAAAAAGCGATTGCCTTAAGAAAATAAATTCAAAAATTGCGACCATTATCGCATATTTCAATATCTGTGCAAATATCCAGTTAATTTTTATGGATCTTTTGTTTCTTTTAAGGCAAAATAGCCAAAATTTTTCACCTTATTTCTAAAATATAGAGGATTCTATGGCAGGTATTAATAAAGTAATCATCGTGGGTAATTTAGGTAATGATCCTGAAATCCGCACGATGCCAAATGGCGAAGCGGTAGCGAATATCAGCGTGGCAACAAGTGAAAGCTGGACAGATAAAAACACAGGCGAACGCCGTGAAGTGACCGAATGGCACCGCATCGTGTTATATCGTCGTTTAGCGGAAATTGCGGGTCAATACTTACGCAAAGGTTCACAAGTTTATGTTGAAGGTCGTTTAAAAACCCGTAAATGGCAAGATAACAATGGCCAAGATCGTTACACCACTGAAATCCAAGGTGATAACTTACAAATGTTAGGTGGTCGCTCTCAAGAGATGGGCGGTTATGCACCTGCACAATCAGCACCACAACCAAGCTATCAATCTCGTCCAGCTCAATCTGCGCCAGCACCACAAGCTGAGCCACCAATGGACGCATTTGATGACAACATTCCATTCTAAATTGTATTAATACAAGATTATCTATACGAAGAGAGGCCTTTCATTGAAAGGTCTCTTTTTTATCTCTTATTTTGACATCAATTATTCGTACGCCTTATCTCGCTCAAGCACTAAAACGCAATAAATATTCAATTTATTGCACCGCATCCGAATCTAATATATCTTTATTTGAATACTGGAAAATAGTATAGATATCAAGGAGAACATTTCTTAGATGGGCAACATCACTCGAATCAGGAAAAAGAAAACGATGTATCTTTGCTTTATTTCCTTTGAACATCTTTAGGAGTAAGAATATATGGGAAATTTTAAACAAATCCTTTCGAAATTATCTGTTATTTTTTTATTGTTCTATTCGCAAAATATATTTTCCATGACACAAACCGAAATCCAATTGGAAAAAGCCTATTTAGCAGAAATGATTGATATTGCATCTGAAATTATGGAGAAAAAACAATCTGTTGATCCTGATTTATTGCAATATAAACGTAGGAATATCAAGGTTCTTACTCATACAAACATGAAAAACGGTTATACAAGCTACACTTTGGAAAAATCAAAAGTTCATTTGGTTGTACCTAAAGAGTTAAAACAGAATACAAAACTTAATCTCTATTGGGATGAAAGCAAAGGTTCAATAAATATCCTATTTGACAAAGATGAATTGACAAAATACTTTCATCTGAATCTTAAAAAAAGTGAGGAAAAATCAGAAACATTGAGAACAGTTTTTGATGAAACCACATATTTTTTCACTTCCTATGAATTTTCTATCGATAAATACCCTAACGTTACCGTTGAGTTTCGTCTCTACCATTCACCCGGTACGACATTCAGATTGGACTACCCGACTGAATTTACGCGGATTTTGATTTATAGAAAAATGTAACAAACGATGTTTCCTTATACCGTTTCTAACTTGGACGACATTGTTCCACCACCGACCGCACTTTGCCCCTCAAAAAAAGAACCTAGACACCTAATTTTAGGTTCGGATTATTATTCAATTTCGTTATAACTAAAAATCAGTACATATACTTAACAATTCTTTCGGTTTTGCTATGTGCTTTGCTACATTTTTACCATCTTATTTTCACTAGAGGTACAACTATGCAGCATCGCGATCTTTATCCCCACGAAATCTTACAAGATGTTATTGATAAAAGTTATGCTAAGTCGCAAGGACACCTAAAAACACTCTCTATTTTAAGTTTTTTAGGTGGCGGCTATGTGAGTTTTGGTTATATGGCCTATTTAAAAGTCGTGAGCGGTATTCCTCCAGAGTGGAGTGGGCTATCAACATTACTTGGTGCGGCCGTGTTTCCTATTTGTTTGATTTGTATTCTAATCGGTGGTGGTGAATTAGCCACGGGAAATATGATGATGATGGCATTAGGCCGCTTAACAAAAAGAGTAAGCCTCAAAAAATTATTTCGTAACTGGATTGTCGTGAGTTTGGGCAACCTGCTCGGTGCGCTGTTTATGGCCTATTTCTTAGGGCATTATGTCGGTTTATCAGAAGGTGCTGCTGCCGCTAAAACCATCGCGATTGCCGAGGCTAAAGTGCAAATGGATTTTGGTCGTGCCTTTGTTTCAGCTATTGCCTGTAACTGGATGGTCTGCATGGGTATTTGGTTCTATTTTGGCGCCAAACAAACCTCCGGTCGTATCCTAGCCATATGGTTCCCTGTGATGATTTTTGTGCTTATCGGATTACAACACTTTGTCGCCAATATGTTTATTATTCCTGCCGGGATTTTTGCTGGTGCTAATGTGACTTGGAGCCAATTCTTCTTCAATATGATTCCTGTCTTTTTAGGCAATGTCACGGGTGGTGCAGCATTTGTCGGCGCATCTTATCTTTACGCCTATCGTCACTTATTAAAAGAAGATTATTGTATTTAGTAAACGAAAATCTGCCCGCACTTTGGCGTGAAAAAGGTCTTTTGAAATGTCAAAAGGCCTTTTATTCTCTCTAAAATGTATTGAATCCCCTTTTAATTAACCCCTCTTGAATAGTGTAAAGTTGCACTTTACACTAAAAGCATGTAAACTCATCTATTAAGATCAATATGGAAAGAAAAGTATTAGCAGAATTTCCATATTATTTAGCATTCTCAAATTTACAGTAAGGAAGAGATCACATGCCGAAGATGAAAATTTCTAGACTGATGTTTTATAGCACTGTTTTAACTAGTGTTATGCTGTCTTCTTGCAGTCAACATCCCCAAACCCAATCAACAGTAGAAAATACAGCAAGCAACTATGCTCAAAATGCGGCAACGTATTGGACTGAGCAACCATTTTGCAGTGGGCGTTACCAAATTAACTTACCGGTCAATCGTAAAGGTGGCACCAGTTGGATTAAATACAATGGTTGGCAGGTAACCATGCGACCAGACTATTGGAATAAATCAGTAGAGTTGGCATCAAAGATCCAGAAGCTAGGTCATAATGGAAGTGATATTTTTATAGAAAACCGTACAATCGTTCCTAATAAAGCGATAGCTACGGTGACACAGGCTCCTGCCGTATGGAGTAATCCGACGTTACCAGAGGTAAACGGTATGCTCTATTATGTCGATTATAGGTTCAAATTAAGTAAGAACGATGCCTATACGGTTAGAGCTTTTGTACGTATTATGCCTGTCAACGGTAAAGAGCCACCAAACCTTAAACAGCTTGAAAAAAGTAAAGTTGATGAAGCTATTGGGTACTTACAGAATGATTTTTTCAACAAGATGAGGGATCGTAGTGAGGGCGACATTCCGCAACAACAGGGTGTCTGCCTGACAGAGGGATTTATTGCCGATAACGGATCCGAGCCGTTTTTTGGCAGAGCAGGTATAAAAATCAAAGACTATAAAGATGTTTATGCCGAGCTAACGACGGGTGGATCTTTGGAGGAAGGTGATAAGCCGCTATTAGAACGAGACCTTTTCGCTAAAGATGGTGCTTGGGACAAACTTATCTCGTGGGCAAAATATAGTACCATCCGCAAAGGAAAGCGCGATATCAATGACATGTCCGGTAGTGAAAAACTGGTTAAGTGGCAGGGAAATCGATATCTATTTATTTGGGAAAAAGAGGATGGCAGTGTGAGATTTAAGATGACTTTCGGTACCAATGAGAAAGATACCAAGGGTTCGCCACTCAGTGAGAAAGAGGCTTTAAGCGCTTGGGATGCAATATTGCCGACATTGAAAAAACGAATTTGATCAGATTTTTAATGAATAGAAACTTACTAAATTTATTAACTTTAAAGCTTAAGAAAGAGACAAAAATGAACCGTAAATATCGTAGAAAAAATATATTTAAGATTGGCTTATTATATGGTGCTATAGCAATAGTATTAACAGGATGTAGTGCTTGTTGGCCGATGTGTATCTAGAAACATTGTCTTTACAATAACAGACTGTCTGAAACTTTAAGTTAGATTTCAGACAGCCTTTTACTATTGAATTTTGTAAGTGATGCTAGAACAACTAAGAGAAATAGGAGTTAGCAGATTAAAAATTCCATTTTATTTAGCATTCTCAAATTTACAGTAAGGAAGAAATCACATGCAGAAGATGAAAATTTCTAGACTGATGTTTTATAGCACTGTTTTAACTAGTGTTATGCTGTCTTCTTGCAGTCAACATCCCCAAACCCAATCAACAGTAGAAAATACAGCAAGCAACTATGCTCAAAATGCGGCAACGTATTGGACTGAGCAACCATTTTGCAGTGGGCGTTACCAAATTAACTTACCGGTCAATCGTAAAGGTGGCACCAGTTGGATTAAATACAATGGTTGGCAGGTAACCATGCGACCAGACTATTGGAATAAATCAGTAGAGTTGGCATCAAAGATCCAGAAGCTAGGTCATAATGGAAGTGATATTTTTATAGAAAACCGTACAATCGTTCCTAATAAAGCGATAGCTACGGTGACACAGGCTCCTGCCGTATGGAGTAATCCGACGTTACCAGAGGTAAACGGTATGCTCTATTATGTCGATTATAGGTTCAAATTAAGTAAGAACGATGCCTATACGGTTAGAGCTTTTGTACGTATTATGCCTGTCAACGGTAAAGAGCCACCAAACCTTAAACAGCTTGAAAAAAGTAAAGTTGATGAAGCTATTGGGTACTTACAGAATGATTTTTTCAACAAGATGAGGGATCGTAGTGAGGGCGACATTCCGCAACAACAGGGTGTCTGCCTGACAGAGGGATTTATTGCCGATAACGGATCCGAGCCGTTTTTTGGCAGAGCAGGTATAAAAATCAAAGACTATAAAGATGTTTATGCCGAGCTAACGACGGGTGGATCTTTGGAGGAAGGTGATAAGCCGCTATTAGAACGAGACCTTTTCGCTAAAGATGGTGCTTGGGACAAACTTATCTCGTGGGCAAAATATAGTACCATCCGCAAAGGAAAGCGCGATATCAATGACATGTCCGGTAGTGAAAAACTGGTTAAGTGGCAGGGAAATCGATATCTATTTATTTGGGAAAAAGAGGATGGCAGTGTGAGATTTAAGATGACTTTCGGTGCCAATGAGAAAAATACCAAGGGTTCGCCACTCAGTGAGAAAGAGGCTTTAACCGCTTGGGATGAAATATTGCCGACATTGAAAAAACGACTTTAAACAATGAATTACCATTGCTAAATTAAAGTAAAAATACAAGCGGTCAAGTTTTGAAGGTCAGTTGCAAAAACACCTCAAAATTTGACCGCTCTTTTAAATCAAAAGCCTTCAAAACTTAGCGCATTGAGATTTTTATTATTAGTATTAAATTAAAAAAATCTAATGTGAATTGCCTTGGAAATAATTGTAGAAATCTAATTGATGAATGGATAAACTGAAATCATCAGCAATTTTCGAAAATCTTCAGTTAGAGATGTAAAAGACCTGTCTCAATTTAGTCGCAAATCAACCTTATTTTAAATACTCGCCAAATAGCATGCACAAAGAGGAAAGTTACAATGGCTATTTTTAACAAATTTCAACGTGCCAAGCAGGTTGCAGAAATCTTATTACGTTATGGTTTAGATGAGTTTTTTGAACGCAGTAATTTAGAAAAGTGGTTACCGGAATCCCTTTCAAATAAGTTAGCCAATGAATCAAGTGGAAGCGTGTCCGTATATGAACGTATCCGTCGAGCGATGGAAGAGCTGGGCACAACTTACGTTAAATTAGGGCAGATGTTAAGTGATCGCCGCGATTTGCTACCAGTTGAAATGATTACTGAACTACAAAAGTTGCAAGATAAAGTAGAAGTTCAGCCCATTGATATTGCAGAGAAATTTCAGCGTGAATTAGGCATAGATATTCATGAACATTTCGAAACGCTTGCTTCAGAGCCTATGGCATCAGCTTCTATCGGTCAAGTATTCAAAGGGCGGTTGAAAAACGGACAAGATGTTGCGGTAAAAATCAAGCGAGAAGGCATTGATGAAGTCATTAAGGCAGATTTACTTATCTTACAAGATCTCGTGAATTTTCTAGAACAACGCAACGACATTATTTCTAACCTTCAACCTAAAGCGTTATTAAATACCTTCAAAGAATCCATTACAACAGAACTTTCCCTTGAAAATGAGCGTCGTAGCATTGAGCGTTTTGCTAATAATTTTAAGCAAGATTCACGTATTTTAGTCCCACAAACCTATTCGAATTTATCAAACAATAACATTCTTTGTATGGATTTTGTGTATGGCTCAAAAGTGACCAATAAAGCACAAATTGAACAACAAGGTTTACTGGCTAAAGATGTTGCTTTACTTGGATTAGATCTCTATATGAAACAAGTATTTGAGTTTGGCTTCTTTCATGCTGATCCCCACCCTGGCAACATTCTATTAACGCCTGACGGGCAGATTGCTTTTATTGACTTGGGGGCAATGGGCAAACTCAGCCCTAAAGAACGCGAATTACTTGGAAATTGTTTGTATTATGCCTCTCAAAAAAATGTGCGAAAAATCATCGAGACCATTAAGCAGCTTGCTGTCAGTTATAATGTGCCGAATGAAAAAGCGCTAGAAAATGATCTTTCTGAGATTTTCATGCTCCTCACTGAAAGCAATTTGGCAGGGTTAGATGTCAGTGAATTGATGAATCGTTTTACCAAAATTATGAGCGAAAATAGCATTATTATGCCTGAGGGCGTTTATTTGCTAGCAAAAGGCTTTGCCCAGATTGAGGGGATCGGACGTTATCTCTATCCTGAATTAGATATTGCAGCCGTACTTAAACCTTATGTTACACAAATGCTCAAGAAACGATTTTCACCTAAACGCGTGATTAGTGAAAATTTCGAAAAAATTGCTGACAGCTACAACAACTGGCTTTCGCTTCCGGAAGAAGTCAAAATTTTCTTACAAAAAATCAGCAATAAGGAAATTCGTCTTGAACATGAAATCCACGGATTAGAGCATTTTCGTAAGACTGTCGAACGAGTGGGCATTATGTTGATTATTGCCGCACTCATTATTGCAGCGTCTATTTTATCGTTGAACGAAAATCTCCCTCAGCTCCATGGTATCCCAATACCAAGCTTGATTTGCGGTGCGATTGCATTAGTACTGGCGGTCTTTTTATTGATTAAGCGAATAGATAAGAATTAGTGTAATGAGGACAATACAAGCGGTCTAATTTTTAAGATGATTTGCAAAAACACCTCAACATTTGACCGCTCTTTGTTATGAAAAAGGCCGCCTGAAATTTCAAACGGCTTTTACTTTTAACGCATCCACAATCAGCTTAAACACATTGGAATGCCCGCGGCGGCTGGGGTAATAGAGATAAAGCGGATCGTAAGTGATGGCGTACTCGGGCAACAGCTCGACCAACTGCCCAGAATGGAGCGCGTCCGCGGCGATGATATGCGGCAGCCAAGTGATGCCGAGGCCGTCTGAAACGGCTTGCAGGCGCAGATGATTGTTGATGGAAAACTGCGATTTGGGCGTGAACGTAATCAGCTCTTTTTTATGTTTGAATTCTCACTGCATCTCCGCGCCGTGTTTTGAGGAGAGCCTCGCGCCAATAAGGGGGAGGAGAATTTTTTTATAAAACTTATTTAGAAATTAACACTGATTCAGAAGAGAATTTCTCTTGAGATAAGATTTCTATCTTGGAATCTGGAATTTCTAATCCCCAGTTATCCCAACCATGATAATTTTTACGGGCAAACAATTCAATTTTATCTTGTTCAGGAAACATTTTTGTAATACCTTCAATGACTTTTTCTGGTTTTTCGCTATGAGTTCCGCGTTTAATTGTAATTAGTTGACGAATATTTCTTGCTCCACGAGGAGTGGGAATTTTCCCTTTTTTAAACACTAAACATAATTCAGTTTGTGAAAGTGTATATCTTCCTGGATTATGAGTCATTTTATCCCAAACAAATGCTATCGTTTTATATTCAAATCCCCAAGCTTCTCCTAACTCAATTGAATTTGCTAAATGGGGGCCGGTTGTCCACATAAACAACAAACAATCATCATCAGCAATTGAGGAGACATCCAACTCTTTCAGATGATTTAATTTTACTGTTGGATATTTAAAGTCTGCGGAACTAATGAAAATGTTCTTCTCAAAACCAATATTTTCAGATTTTATGCTAGATTTGTCATATTGCATCTTTCCTCCGTAATCCCAAGGGGGATCAGCATAAATAATCGCATATTTTTTATTAGGGAGTGGAGGATACATTTCAGATAATGGATTAATTTTTCTTCTTTTTTTTGCTTCGGCGTTATAAATTTCATATCCGCTTGTTACTACTTTCATCTTTGACCTTGTTTTTAAGAATAAAGTTTGATTTTATCCTGTCTTTCTTATGTGCGCAACTAATTGTTACTTATAGTCCGTTGTTTTATTTGCATAGAAAGAATAGATTACGCCATAACTTCAATCTCTAAGAAAAAATATGTTACTAATAAAAATAGGCAAAAAAATCCAGGCATTACGTAAAGACACAGGATTGAGCCAAGAAAAATTTGCATTAAAAATAGACATGGATAGGACTTACTTAGCTTCTGTTGAAGCTGGCAACCGAAATATTTCCATTAAGAATCTAAAAAAAATTACAGATGGTTTAAATATTCCATTATCCAAATTTTTTCAACAAATTGAACATCAGGGATGAAATCATGGCTAGTCAACAATTAAGAAGTCGTAGTAATTGGCAAACATTAAGTGGACAACGGGCTCTTGGAGTAGAAAAATTATTTTGTATAGGTCTGCAACAAGCATTAGATAGTGTATATCCTAATCAATTTCAAGTAGATCCGCATCCCAAAGATTTTACCAACATCTATTCTGACTTCGATCTATCTGAAGAAATATTAAACGAAATTTATAATCCTGATATTTCTAATAAAAAATGGGGGATTAAAATGGATTTTGCGATCAGAAATAATGAAACAGGCAAAACATTGTATGGTGAAATTAAACGTCAAGATGGTTGGGTTGAAAATACAAAACCAAGTGCAGGTCGTGGCAATGCTCATGAACGTAGTGCTAAATATTTTACACCAGGACTACAAAGAATTTTACGGGAAAAAAGCAGAATTCAATCAGAAACTATTTTGCCATTTTGGCTAATTTTAGTCGGTGATATTACACGAGATCCTAAGAGAAATCGTGAAATAGCATTCTGGTTTCAAGGATATGAAAACAATTTTTACATGTGGCGTGATACAAATAATTTAGGCGATTTATTGGACTTTTTTGAAAATAACCTATTACCTCATCTATTATGATAATTTCCTAAAAGTCATATATAATTGATTGTAAATATATAAAGTGGGCTTAGCCCCACTTTTTTTGTTTTATAACCGTTCGTTGGTGGACCGAAATGTCTATACTATAGTGGATTAACTTTAAACCAGTACGGCGTTGCCTCGCCTTGCCGTACTATCTGTACTGTCTGCGGCTTCGTCGCCTTGTCCTGATTTAAATTTAATCCACTATATATTAAAGAATTTAATTCATGACATCATCAATCTATCCCTAATTTATCGCAATAAAAATGCGATCTAAAATGACCGCACGTTCATGAGAACAAACAGGAAACAACATCATGCAAAACATCACATTAAACAACGGCGTAAAAATTCCTGTTCTCGGTTTCGGCGTATTCCAAATTCCGCCCGCAGAAACCGAATAAGCCGTGATTGCCGCCATCAAAGCAGGATACCGCCACATCGACACCGCACAGATTTATATGAATGAAACCGAAGTCGGTTTGGGGATTAAAAACAGTGGCGTGGCACGCGAAGAATTGTTTGTTACCACCAAAATTTGGGTGGAAAATTTCGGCTACGAAGCCGCCAAAGCGTCGCTGGATTGTTCATTGGGCCGTCTGAATTTGGATTACATCGATATGGTGCTGATTCATCAGCCTTACGGCGACAGCTACGGCACATGGCGCGCGCTGGAAGAATATTAGGCAGACGGCAAAATCTGTGCCATCGGCGTGAGCAATTTTTCACCCGTACGCGCGGTGGATTTGGAGCTGTTCAATAAGGTCATGCCGCAAGCCAATCAGATTGAAATCAATCCGTTCCAACAAAAAACCGAAGCCGTTGCCGCTTTGCAGACCGAAGGCATCGCCGTGGAAGCGTGGGCGCCGTTTGCCGAAGGTAAAAATGATATTTTCCACAACCCCGTGTTAAGCAAAATCGGCGCGAAATACGGCAAATCGGTAGCGCAGGTGATTACCCGCTGGCTGATTGAGCGCGACATCATCGTGTTGGCAAAATCCACCAAACCCGGACGCATGGCGGAAAACTTGAACGTCTTTGACTTTGCCCTCAGAGATGAAGACAAAGCCGAAATTGCCAAACTGGACGGCACGTTCGCCGCCATCGTCGATAACAACACGGTGGATAATTTGAAACGCATCTCCGCTTGGAAAATGGGCGTGTAAGTGTAGCGAAAAACCATCTGCAATTCATCATATGAAA
>ERZ773027.935-NODE-935-length-16875-cov-3.915755_pt1 | contig 16875 bp, 9 predicted proteins | sample MGYA00511032_ERZ773027 | MGnify/ENA primary metagenome ERZ773027 (study PRJEB29015, sample SAMEA2738138) | human oral metagenome | biome: human oral; feature: human-associated habitat; material: saliva | place: China | collected 2190 ... | reverse complement strand
ATATTAAATATAAAACTAAGCAATAATAAAATAAGTGTGGTATTCTTTATTAAGAATTCTATTTTTTTCCATTCAAATTTTTTCTGTATTTCGTTTTTCTTATATTCCTCTTCATTCATAGCAAAGTACTCCTTAAATTATGTAATATATATTAGTAGCACTAATATAGGATTTATATATTATAGTATGTTTAATTTTCCTAATATTAGTTTCTTCATTGTATATTTATTTAATGATTTATCGTAACTAAAATTTAAAATGATAAATAGATTATCCATAGTCAATAGGTTTTATTGTTTTATACCAATTGGGATAAAATTTATACATTTATCGTTTAATATATATTACACAATTATTTTTAATGATATGGTTTTAAAATATGTTATCTATACTAATGTCCCAACTATATTATCTAATATATATTCTAACCATAACTTTTCATCAATTTTTCTCTGTTCATCCACATTATACACTGTTATATTCTCTATTCTTTCCATTAATAATCGTCCTATTATATCTTTTTTCGAAGTGTTTTTATCTATCACTATTATCTTTTTATCATCTTCATTGACCAGTGTTCTTATAATGCCATTAATATGTTCATCATCTTTATTAAATCCAAATCCAACTATGACAATAAAGTCCGCCTCTTTCCAAGCTCTATATAAATCAACATATTCACAGGATTTGTATATAGAAGTCATAGGTTTTGTTCCACTTTGAGTAAATAACAATGGAACGATAAATTTTCCTTCTAAATTCTCTTTTTTATCTATTTTATTTAAATATGGATCATACCACTGAGTTACAGAACCATTTAGATATGTAATATCTTCCTTTATTTTTTTCACAATTATATTATTGTAATTTGTTGTAGCAATTTTAGCAATTTCTAGTTTTGATTTATCTATACAATCCTTTAAATCATCGTAGTATCCATTATCATCTACACTTGATGGAATGCTACTTATTATATAATTTTTTACAGTTAGAAGAAATATAGATATTTTGCAAAACTTCGCCCATTCATTAATTGGACAATATAAATAATGCCAGTTTGAGTCAATTAAGGACTTATAGTCGAGTACAGATGAAAATATATCTTCCAGTATACACTTAGCAAAATATACTATTTTAGACTGTTCATCTAAATCATCACCATTTTCATCTTTAAAACTATCATATAGATACTCTACACCTATTACTCCAGCAGATTGATAATTTAACCTTAGTACTTCTCCTATATCATCAAATAAATCAATATTCTCATCCTTTTTCATAAAAATATTGTCATTAATATTATTTACTAAGCTAGATCCTAATGCACCAATTTGCAACTGCAAAATTGAAACAATAATCTTTTTTAGTTCTAACTGTTGATGGTGACTCAATATTTTATCCTTGTATATTAATATAAGTGCAGAAAAATAATTACTACTAAATATATCATTACCTTCATTTAACGCATCATGAAAAGATACAGTCTGACTTAATGAACAATTCGTAACTCTTCTTTTTAATAAACTATGTATTATCACGTCTATATCATATACATATCTTTTAGCCTGTTCAGCATACGTGTCAAAATCATTCAATTTTTTTATTACCTGTTCTCGTTTATGTTCAAGTGTATCCTTAATTATATTCTCAATTACTGTTTTACCATATGTACTTACACTCCTTGTTCCATAACCCTTAGGCAACCATTTGTTAGCATATTCTGTTAAAGCATCTATCGAATCCCTCATTTCAATAAACTCTTTTTTGCTAACTGATACATCTTGCCTAAAAATATCTAAAGCAAACCTACCTCCTGTAGGTAGACCATAACAGTCTTCTGCACCTGCTCCAAATAAAAAACCTATTTTTGCCATAAATTCTCCTTCTAGTTTTTTACACCATCAAACCTCTATTCTCTATAAAAAACATTCAAATTAAAATTCTCCACTTTACATTTACTACTTCATCACTTTTTCAAGTAACGACTTATAGCTATCTACAACATCATAAACAACATTCCCCTTGCTAATTGCTTTAAAATGCTCTCTAGCACAGTGAATTTTAGATTCTTCAATAAGACGAAGCTGCATAGAGTTCATAGAACCTTTTGTTTCGGCAACAAAATAAATATGCTTTATATTTCCTTCATAAAATGCTATTGCCCAGTCAGGATTATACTTTCCAACAGGTGTACTGATATAAAAACCATCTGGCAACTTTACATAAACAGCAACATCGCTATTAACATCTAGATCTTCTGCAAAAGATTGTTCATTAGTTGAGTCATAAACTAAATGATCGTAAAGGTGTTTCTTAGTTTTCATTGCATTTTTTCCAAGTCTACCCTTAATGGTATGGTCTGTAAAGACTCTTGTATCATATTTTTCATCCATCACATCATAAGTAATATGCTCAATAATGGCTGTAGCCTTTTCATCATTGATAAGCTTTGCCACCTTGATAATAAACTCTTCTGGATTGATCTTAAATTGGTTGAAGGTTGTTACCTCTATACCCTGAAGAATTTGAATAATTGCTTTTCTAGTAAGTCCAGTCTCATCTACAAGTTTACCTATCAAATCATACTTTATACTTGAATTTGTTGGTCCTGTATAACTATAATTATCAGATCCCTCTTTATTAAAAGCATTGCCATTGATTAAGGCTTCCTTTGACTCGATTTTTTCCATTACCCCTGTTTCAATTTTAAAGTATGTCTTAGAAATATTTAAATTCTTATCTAGAGATGCAATAGCCTTATTAACAAGCTCATCGGTATCAAAGTCAACTACATATACGGACTTAGAATTAATCCTATTCCACAGTTCTTTAAATTCTGGCATAGATAGTTTTTCCTCATCTATGGAAAGTTCAACATTATTCTTACGAGCATCATCTGGCAACATAAACCTACCGTCATATATAGAATCTATAATCTCTATAACAGACTGAGCATAATCTGCAACTTCTTCTGCAATTTTTAATTCTCCATTTGCCTTATCCTCATAATATTTATCAGTTAGAGTTCCCTTCTTGTCAATATACCTATTCAAGATTAGATCATAGTGTATAGCGTTGGCGACTTCCCTATCAATGACTTCTTCATTACCCTTAATATCTTTAATACGCTTGCCTATAAATAGGTCTGGTGTAATAGCTCTAGGTCTATCTCCAACTGCTTCTGCTATTTCACTCTGTAGCCCCTTTGCAAAACTATCATAACTTTCACTAGCAATGACAGTAAGTAAATTCACATTGTGTACATCACTTCCTAGCACATTGGTATCCATACGCTCTCCGCCCTGATTAACACAAAGACGAAGACCGCGACCTACCTCCTGACGTTTTCTAACATCACTGCTACTCTGTTTCAAAGTACAAATCTGGAATACATTAGGGTTATCCCAACCTTCACGAAGGGCAGAGTGTGAGAATATAAATCTAACAGGTGATTTCTCTGGATCCCTATCTAAGAGTAACTCCTTATTTTTCATGATAAGATCATATGCATCAACGTCATTCGACATTTTTTCTTTAGAGTTTTCTCGCTTTTCATTTGCCTTACTATCAATCATCTTTCCTTTTTTATCGATGGAGAAATAACCTGTATGTGTCTTATCTGCAGAAATAGCAGAAAGATACTTCATGTAGTCATCTTCTCCCATACCAATTTGAAGATTACTGATAATATCCTTATATTCTTCCTCAAACATATCTGCATATATACCGTTATATGCCTCTCCAGCATCCTTGTACTGTCTATATTTCGCAACCTCATCAATAAAAAACAAAGAAAGAACTTTGATACCTTTATTGAACAATGCACGCTCTCTTTGTATATGAGAAAGTATTGTCTCCCTAATCTGAATTCTACGAAGTTGCTCCTCACTCACCTTACCGATTACATCTCCAGCATATATCTTTATACCATTAATAAACTCCACTGAATCATCTCTGCCATCTATTCTAGAAACAACAAAACCAGCTTTATACTCTTCCATATAATTAGAATTATCATAAAGATTATATCCCTCTGAAACTGTTCTTGTTACTTTGCGTATACCTGCTGCCCCTTTATAATCAAATTGAATTGTTGCTGTAGGTGCTGCCTTAGAAAGATTAATACTTTCAAGATATATATAACTCTCAGTAGCTGTACTTCCGGATTCAGTAATGCCCTTAACAGCAATCTTTTTTACAAGTTGTTTATTATAGGCTTCCATGGCATCCAAACGATAAATCATATTGTAAATACTATCTGACTTGTGAGTTGCAGAATAACGAAGTGTTATCAAAGGATTAAACTGCTTCAAATTTTCCTTTGTCTTTTTACCTTCTACAGATTGTGGCTCATCAATAATCATGATGGGATTAGTTTTTGCAATAATATCAATTGGACGACGTGAACGGAAACTGTCCAATCTTCTAAAAATAATAGCTGAAGACTTATCAGCTCTCTTACCATTTTTTATTTTTTTATCTTCATTGACCGCCTTATTAAACGCCTGAGCATTGATTATCATTGCGTTAATAGAACTATCTGAAGCAAATCGGTCAATTTCAGTAAGTTGTGCAGAGTTGTACACAAAGAAACGAATCTTTTTTCCATACTCTTCTGAAAAGTGCTCCTGTGTCACCTGAAATGACTTATACACACCCTCACGTATAGCTATACTCGGTACGACAACTATAAACTTACTCCAACCATAATGCTTATTCAACTCATACATGGTTTTAATATAGGTATAGGTCTTACCAACACCTGTCTCCATTTCAATTGTGAGATTAAACCTACCTTCCAATTTGCTAGATGGTTTTATATTATTTGACCTTTGTACCTTCTGTAAGTGTTCTAGAATAAGTCCATCACTTAATTCTGGTATAATTTTTTGATTACTCCAACCTGTAAAATCTTCCTTACCTTTGTAATATATCTTCTTACCGTCGTACGATATTTGATGATCACCATCTCCCTTATCCATCATATATGATGGAGTCAAATAAGGCTGGCCTGCAAATACATCAACAACTGCCTTGGCAGCATCCGCTTGAAATTTTTGATGTTTAAATTGTAACTTCATAGCAAGGCCTCCTTAAATAACTTTTACTCTTGTATCTGGTGACAATAGTTTAAATGTCTCTCCAACATTGATTTTCGATGGACTGTCAGCAAAACTACTGTCACGGAATACCGCACGAAGTGGCTGTTTTTTTGCAATTGCCTTGAATACACTATCTGGAATATTCCTATCGAAACAAGCAATAAGATCTCCATCATTGTAATTATGAACAGTGCAGCCGCTGATTTCTTCAGAGGTGTACGGCATGGAGAGAGGCAGACCCCATTCTAGCAGACAGCCAAACAGCAGGTCGAGGTCGGTACGGTCTTCCTTGATGTTGGATTCAAGCATAGACAGAAGGTCCTGGTCATATTCTACAGGAGAGTAGAATACATCTTTCATGTTACTATCATCCAGTTTGAACACACGGAAACCTGTATCGACAGAAGCGGTTGTCATTGGAAAGTTATTCTTGATTTTAACCCCTGCTTTTCGAATTCGTTCTTTTCCTACGTCACAAATGTTCTTCAATCCCAGCTTTGCAAAATCACCCTTGGCATCACATGGTTCAGGAAGTTGTACCATAATGAATTTCCTGCGACCACTATCAATGGAATTTAAATGCATAGTTGCGTGTGCGGTGGAACTTGAGCCGGAAAAGAAGTCCAAAACATAACCGTCTTTGCAATCAATCATTTGAAGAAGGCGCTCAAGAAGTTGAATTGGTTTCTGACCATTAGGGAATGACATTCCAGCCTCATTTGCAAGATTATTATAATTAATATCGTCCCATAAATTACCAGCGTTGTCGAGTTTGTATATATCATCATGTTCTACAGAAACTACTTCTTTCAAAAACGCAACCATGTTACGAACCGCATCTTTATAATAGATGGTAGTAACTTGCCCCGCATTCTTACCCTTTGTTGGTACATAGTCAATGCTGATTAATTCAGAAGATATATCCTTAGATTCGTCCATAACTCTTGTGCGAATTGATGTCTGCGCATTAGTTGTACGGAAAACCTTATCAATATATATGTAATACGCTTTCTTGGTATCGCCACCAAACTCCTGTGAAGCAATCTGATTAATTGATTGAATTTTATAATCACTATGGGTGTATATGCGGATTTCGTCACCGTTTCCCGCAGTGATGGTCTTCACATATTCACGAATACCCGTAGATTTCAGCACACTTGTGTACTTCCAGCTCTTTCCGTCATCAGCGTAAGACTGGATAAAATCCATAAGTTCCTGTCGTTTTTTAGGCATGGTGTCGATGAGAAGTTTAGTAGAGTCTTTAGCATAGAACAGGATGTATTCTGTGTTGTTCTGCAAGCTTTTTCCCATGTAACTTCCGCTAACACCAGCAACTTTGGTTTTTATGGAAATAACATTGCAGAAATTACTTGCACCAAAAACCTCGTCAGCGATTTGCTTTAAATTAAACAATTCACCCTCATCAATGTGAATGAAAATAGCTCCTTCATCTGCGAGAAGGTTTCTGCACAATGTAAGTCTTGAGTACATCATAGATGCCCAAAGAGAGTGAAAACGAGGATTGCTGCGAGGATTCTCCTTAAACAACTTGTTTCCATATTCATCATATAAACCAATTCCGTCATCGTACTCTTCGTCATCCATAACATAGTTGTCGGGATAAATGAATACATCACTGCCCGTGTTGTAAGGCGGGTCGATATAGATGACCTTAATTGCACCTAGGTAGCTTTCCTGCAACAGCTTGAGAACTTCCAGGTTGTCACCCTCAATGTAGAGGTTTTCAGTGGTATCCCAATTCACACTTTCTTCCTTGCACGGACGCAGGATCTTGCGGATAGGCTTATTAGCTTCAACAATAGCGGCTCTCTTTCCTACCCATGTAAATTCATAGGCCTCATCACCATCAATAACATCACCTGAAAGCATCTGACGAAGCAAATCAAAATTAATAGCTTTCTTAGGCTTTCCATCTTCTCCAACTGTTTCAGTAATACAGTTAGGGAACAAGGCACCAATCTTCTCAATATTCTGAGCAGTCATGTCGACTGATTCCATTCTCATTTTATCCATTACATTGCCTCCAATTCTTTCTTGAGCTTTTTCAGCTCTGTGTTCATTTGCATCTGTTTATTTAGCTGCTTTTCTTTACGGATTTTAACTTGCAAAGTTGTTATCTGTTTATGCAATTGCTGATTCTGTTCATCACGAGCAACAGACTCTTTCAGGCTTTCACCAGCAGATTCTGTTTTCAACTTGTCGCCAGCAATCTGACGGACAAAGTTTTCATAAACTGCATCAACACTCAAGCCTTCCAACTTTAATGGAAGTTCATCTTCTACAAGCCATTCTGTGTGATAATATCCGTTTACCTTAAAGGCCTTATTACCATATGCTGCAGCTTCTTTGTATCCAATCCATGCCTGATACTTTCCTTCATATTCCAGCAAGAACAGAATGTGATATGGAATTTCTTTATCAATCTGTCTTAACAAGCTATCGTCAAGCACCGGGCTATTTAAGCGAACCTCAAACACCTCTATCTCCATTACATGACTTCCAACAGCAAGGTTTGTTGTGGATGCTGCAATTTTATTTCTCCAATAGATAATCTTTACCTGCTCAACAAATATTTTTTTGAGTGCAGGCGATATATCCATGTTTTCATAGAATTTCTGTTTAGGAATTCTTTTATTGAATTCCGTTGTTTTTGGCAATCCTATCATCGTTCGCCCTCCGTTCATTTAACAACTAAAAAGCAGATAAGTTCAAAGTCATCTAATCCCGATACCGCCGACATCAATGCTGATGTGCCTCCAGCAGAAAACAAGCTGTCAATATCACTTTCTTCCTTGCAGTCAATAATTGAATTGATTGCTTCGCTGAGAAGTTCTGACATTTCAGTCATATCTTTGCCATCATCTGTTTCTTCATTGAATCGCTGGCATAGTTCCTTAATCGGTTCCTTTTTACCACGACAAAGAAGCCTGATATCATCCAGCATCTTCTTTGGATTTAAATAGTCACATACAACTTTTCCATCCATTCCGATGTAGACCATATAGAAGGGATGAATTCTGTTCTGATTATCAATATTTACACTGTTGTTTATATTTTTAAGAATGAATACAAGACCTTCCGGTAACTCGTCAGTTGCAGGAACAACTGCGTGCATTCCTTTCGGTTTCTTATCTAAGTCACCATGATTTTTTACATATTCAAGAAGGTCTAATCTGAACTCATTCAACCCTAGATCCATGATAGAAATGCCACTGGACATATCTTCAATATCAACAACTTCTTCTTGAAGTCGTTTAAGCTGCTGCTTACGATATTCAAGATCGCCTTTTTCCTCTGGATTAATTAGGTCATCATCACCGGTAGAAGTCATTACAGAAATCTTCATTCTAGTTTCTACTCGGCCCTTCAGGTTGATGTATTCATCTAAATCCATATCCGGCCAGAAATTTACAAGCTGTATCTGAGCATTTCTACTACCGATACGGTCTACTCGGCCAAATCTCTGAATGATACGCACCGGATTCCAGTGAATATCATAATTCACAAGATAGTCACAGTCCTGAAGGTTCTGACCTTCGGAAATACAGTCTGTAGCAATAAGAATATCAATCTCAGTATTGCTTCCCGGCATCAATACATCTCTGCCTTTTGAAATCGGTGAGAAGCAAGTAAGAACATTATTCAACGTTGCTCTAAATCCCTTAATAGTCGTTTTTCCATCAATAGAACCAGTAATAACCGCTGTTTCAAGTCCATATTTATCTTTAATATATGCACTAACGTTGTCATAAAGGTATTCTGCAGTATCAGAAAAAGCTGAAAAGATTAATACTTTCTTGTTGCCCGGATTGATTGGGTTCTCTATTTTCTCAGATACCAGTTTCAATAATTCCTGAAGCTTACTGTCGTGTTCCGGTGTAATATCTGCAACCATTAATGTCAGCAGTTCAAGAACATCTGCATCTGCCTTTAATTCTGTACGCCATGACTTATAGTCCATATCAGCCAGTTTTATTTTTACTTTCTTACCGACTGTGAAGTATTCTGTATTGCCATCATCCATATCAAACTCTGAGTCTGATGCTTCGTACATGTCAATATTAGCAGCGCCATACTTTTCAAAATCATCAATAGCTTTGATGGTGCTATCAATCAAAGACTTAATTCTCTCAAGTGTAAGCTGGAATGAATTAACAGAGCTCTCTAGACGCTTTAAGAGGTTTATGCTCATCAATCTTCTAATACCTTCTTCACGACCGGTCTGTGTAAGGTTGTCTCCCTTGTTATGAGTAAGGTCGATATATTTCTGCATCTTGCTAGGGAAGATGTAGTTTGAAGGAGTATAGATACATAAGGTTAAAAGCATTAACTGCTCATATATCTCATTGTAGTTGATAGCTGAATTCAGGTCAGTTAACTGGGGACGTCGCGAAATAGGCTTCTTTCTTTCAGGGAACTTTCCAATTTCAGTAGTATCATAATATTTCTCGATGTGCTTTCTTGAACGAGCAATCGTTACACTATCGAGCAATTCAAAGAAATCAAAATCAAGTGTTCTAAGAAGTGTCTCTGTTGTCCTTGCTTCCGGGTCCAGCTTGCTCCATGTGTTGAAAGCTCTCTGGGCTTGTTTGAAGATTTCTTCTATTGTCTTTGTTGTATTCAACTGCTTATTCATGTTTTCTGAATCGCCTTCATATGCAATTGCAAGCTGATTCTTTAAGTCAACAAATCTATTATTTACCGGTGTTGCAGACAGCATTAAAACTTTAGTCTTAACACCAGCTCTGATTATTTTATCCATTAACTTCACATATCGGTTTTCATGAGTATTTGCATGAGTTCCTGCACCATTACGGAAATTATGAGATTCATCAATTACAACAAGGTCATAATTCCCCCAGTTCAATCTGTTCAAATCCAGACCATTTGAGAAACCGTGTGCTCTTGATAAATCTGTGTGGAATAAAACATCATAGTTTAATCTGTCCGCAGCAATCGGATTATTAACATAGTTATCTTTATAGGTGTTCCAGTTTTCCGCCAGCTTCTTAGGGCAGAGAACAAGAACACTTTTATTTCTGTTTTCGTAATACTTCATTACAGCAAGCGCAGTAAAGGTTTTACCAAGACCAACACTATCAGCAAGAATGCATCCGTTGTAACGTTCCAGTTTATTGATGATGGCTAACACAGCATCCTTTTGGAAATCATATAAAAGACTCCAAATCTTACTTTGTTTGAAACCGGTAGCTTCGTTAGGCAACTCATCATCCGAGATATCATCAAGGAATTCACTGAATACATTATATAAAGTCATAAAGTATATAAATTCCGGCGAATTTTCATTGTAGGCAGTTGTAATGTTTTCAATAACTACATCCGTTACATCTTGTAGTTTATCGTGGTCATTCCACAGCGTTTCAAAAAGCTGTATGTATGAAGCAGAAAAAGGCGCTTCAAAACGATTAACCATGTTGTAGCTGTTATTACCACGCTCACATCCAATATCAACGGTGGTAAAACCGTTCATAGGCATATATGCCACCTGCTGCTCATTATTGGCAACAGTTACAAAGCCTCCCATATTCTCACCGGTTGTATTTGATTTGAATGTAGCTTTTCTTCTAATCCAATCAGCACACTCTTTCGCGATCGCCTTCTGGGTCATTTCGTTTCTAAGCTTCAATTCGAACTCAGTGCCGTAAAGACTGCTCTCACGGTTCAATCTTGGAATATAGAACTCACGCTTCTGCTTTTCTGTTTTTTCTGTAACAAAGGTTGGAGAAGTGAAAATAAAACGACATTCATCCACTGACTCCAGTTGCTTTTTTAATTCTTTATAGGCATACATAGAAAAGCAAGCTGCAGCAATTGAAACCTTGCAGCCCTTGCTGATAGTAGATGCCATATCGTCACGTAATATCTCCGTAACGTTATCAAACACTTTCACTTCCATTAGTTTACCCTCTCTATGACTATATCCCTTGCTTCTGTTTTTCATCCTCTTCAAATTCCATAATATCGTCTAGTGTGCAGTTTAAGGCTCTACAAATCTTGCCCAAAACTTCCACAGTAACATTTTCATTCTTGTTAAGCTTGTTGATAGTATATGTACTAACCCCAGCAATTTGAGCTAACTCTTTCTTTTTCATGTCCCTATCCAATAAAATATGCCATAGCTTTTTATAATTAGCTTTCATTTATTTCCTCACTTTCTATGAGTTCCGAAACCTTTTTATATTATAGCATATTCACGCAGTTAAATATAGCGTTCTCTCTATTTTTATTTTATATTTTCAAACATATGTGCTTATAACAAATAAAGAACAGCGCATCCCTATGACCACACCGTTCATAACTTTATCTCTCAAATTCTTTTATAATTTCTTTCTTTTCTTTTAGCTTTTCCCTATCTTCAACCTTATGCTTCTCTATCGCACCAATAACCGACTCTTTTTTCTCCCTTTTATCTCTTCCAAGATATTCATTCATATTTAAATCGTATGCATACCTGATTAGCTCCATAACAATTTCATCGGAAAACTCCACAATGGACATTGCGCCATTATCAATCATCTTTGCCAACCCTGGCATATCATCATTATGGTCCGCACAATACTTATCAACTGCCTTTACTATATGCTGTTTGGTTAAGAATATCTTCTGATTCAGAAAAATCACTCCCTACTTTTCTGTTTTCTACTATATGGCGACAGATCAAGAAACAACTCTTCCATCTGCTCTGACGACAGATCCTCACGCTGCAGGATAGATATCATCTCTTCTTGTCGTGGCTGTCCAAGCGTTAGCCGATACAATGCCAGCACGTTTATCAGCCTGTCGTACTTCATCTTGTCCTGACTAAACGGATACATAGGAACAATACGTTCTATCTGGTATTTGTACGGATAGTCTTCTGGAAGACACCAATACGGTATCATCTCTGAAGAATTTGCACCATACTTCTCCCTTGTTGCCTCAAACTTATCATTCCAGTCCGGATCATCTTCATTAGCAGCCACGTTCTGGCGAATAGCATGACACAAATATCTGTTGATTCTACCCTCACGTTGCTCTAAGTCTATCGGATTATTTGGAATATTCCAATGCATAACCTTTCTGCTATATAAATGAAAGTCTAATCCTTCCTGCCCAACCGATGTCGTTGCAAGCACAAACGGTCTGAATGGTGAGTTAAATGAATTCCTTACATTATTTACTCTCTGTATCGTCTTATCACTGGTCTTCGCGTCGAAATATCCGGCAGCAAAATGTACCCTTAATCTTGGAGCACGCTTCATAGGCTTATCCGTAAAACTTGCTTTATAATACTCCTGTGATATATATGGCAAATTAGAAGTCTGCAAAAAGGAATCATTAATTGCTTCAACAAAATCTTCACCGGTAACACCCAGCGCAAACTTGTATTCATCAATCACAGACTGAAAGTTCCCATCGGCACAGTAAATAAAGACCTGCTCATAATGCTTTTCTTCACTGGATCCTCTTCGGCCTTCAAACACAGCGTCCATAATACTGCGAGATTCCGGTCTATTAAACATACTGACAAAACTTTGATCACAGCAGGTTCTCGCCAACTTAATCCTCAAATCAATATCATCCACATCATCGAGTGCACGATAAAGACAAACCGCTGGTGAGGCAATTGCCATGTTCACCAAAGTATCTATATCCTCATCAGAAGGCAGACGTTCCGGTAACTCGCACTCTTCCTCAAACCAAACAGCATCCATATATATAAGAAGAAATAGCAACTGTTTTGCACCGAGGCTTCCTGTCGGTATGCCTGTCGCCTTTGCAACTTTATCAATATCTTTCTTTATTAATTGCCCTATTTCCTTACGTATTTTAAAAAGTTCCTGTCCATAATATGCCTTATAATCATATTTTTCTGCCAGCCATACGGACGGATAATCTACAAGTTTTCTTTGCTCTCTAATAAGAAACCTTGTCTTACCACGTTTATTCTTCTTAGGATCTACTTCATCATCAAAATCAGCTTCTTCTGGCAAAGCATAATAAGACTGCTGTTCCACGCTCTTATTACCGATACGTCTATTCACCAAACGCTCTGCTTCATACGAAGTCAGCGTAGCAATAACCCTCGGCACCATCTCCCAGCTGGAAAATACGAGAGTCTTTGAATAGCCTTCACACTGTTCAAAGATGCTTCTACTTCCGGCTTTATAGTACTTATTTGCAGGGGGTATCCACAACAACAGTTCCGGATATCCCTTTCTGTTCTCTCCCTTAGAAAAGATTTCATCAAATAGCGTGTTTAACCTTGCATTTGTATCAGGCAACGGCTTGTACTCATTAATGTCTGATTTCTTAAGAAAAGACATCGGCATATTACGAATTGCCTTGTTTCTATAAGAAGCATCTACAGGATGTTTCTTGCCAGCCATTGCTCCATCAATCTTATCTTTTACCTTATAGTTCATAAAAGACATCAAAAACGGTGCCGACTTTACATACTCAATCGGGAAATTACCAATTCTCATTTTATGCATGAATGTTTGCAATTCAATATAGGAAGAAACATTTGCAGCGGACAGATTATCTATTGACATTGCTCGTGCCTTGTCGGTATTAATAATGCCCGAATCTCTACGTTCTGTACGGCAGATATGACCATATAATTCATGCTCAGCCTCATTTTTAGAAGCAATTAGTACACTTAAATTATCTCCATGTATTTCAGATAGATAATCTGAATATGCCTCCCATACTGTATGGAATCTGTCATTTTCCTGCTTTTCATTAACCAAGAAGTCCATTACACGCATGAAACCCTGCAAATGTGTTTCTTCACCATTAGTAAGCTCCGTTAAAGTCGAATACGGTTTATATGGCGTTGCTGACAAAAGGAGTACACAACTATCCGTATTATCCTTCAGAAGCTTCTTCGAAAGCAACGCTCCATCACTGTGGTCATTCTCATCTATCTCTATAAGATCTTTGAATCTTTGGAACTCATCCATAATAACTAGATCCGGGTTCAACATACCAAGGCTAATTTCAGCAAAACAATACCGAATCTTATTTATCAGGTCCTTCTGCTCCTGCCATAACATAATATCATTTAAGCGTGCATTGTTAGGTAACTCATCCCAATACTTTCTGATTTTTCTGCATGCAGACTTTATCTCAGCTACAAGATTTTCATTCATATAGTTATGAAGTTCTTGCTTCATTATTTTTAGATAACTGTGCTTGTCGGGAAGCTGATCAATTCTCCTCTTCTCATAATCGAGATACTCCTGCCACGAACCTGGTTTTTCAATAAAATATGTACGCATGAAGAAAGATAATTCTTCTGAATAACTACCGCACATTCCACTATAATTAATAATCAGATATGCCAGTGCTCTTTCATGCGCCGTGCCTGCACCGCTTTTTATCTGAAATGATGTTGCTGGTGTCATAGGAATCAGTCTTACATTTGTTCTGCTCTCCTTCTCAGCAAGCATAAGATGCTGCATAGAAAGACGGCCTTCTGAAATACTAACCCGGTTTTCCTTTGCTATTCCAAGCTTACTACAGTTTTGATTTGCAATACCGGCATTAGAACAAATATAAACAACCACATAATCCGGATCATTTATCTCCTTACGCCAGACTCCAGTCTTTTCTACAACGGTTTTGGCAACAATTGTCTTACCAAGGCCTACCTCATCAGCAAGAAGCACCCGATTATGCCCTTGGCGAAAAAGGTCTACAATTCGTGTCGCTGTGGCTTCTTGAAAATCTTTAGCTATCATTTTCGACCTTTCCCCTTTCTGCCTGCTGCCTTAATGAACAATTCTAGCAATTGCTTAAACTCTTCGCCTATCTTCTCATCATCTATCTTTTCTACAACTTCATACATGGAATCAAATCGCTCCGGATACTCCGCCGCAGCCTTGAGCATCCGTTCATATATATCTGGTTCTACAGCAAAGCCATATCCTTCCGGATTGTCGCTTTCTTCTCTGCTCTGACTTAATAGTTCTTCAAAGCTTACGCTATCGTAGAAATCCTCATCCAAAAGATATCGCATGTATGTCATGAACATCGGACGATTGCTGATAATATCATTAAAGATCGCATCTTCCCTTTCTTCAGAAGGCATACCTTCTACTTCTAAACGAATAAGACAATCTGCACCTTGCTTCGTGAGAATAAACATGTTACTCAGGTTATTCAATGATAACCCTTTGAACAGCACTTCCTCTGTAAGTGGCTGTATATTGGTTTTCACATAAAACGGTCTAATTGTTACGTCGTCATAGGACTGATTACAAAAAACCTTTACCGAAAACTCACCTTCCTCAGCAATAATCTCAGCGGATTTAACGCCATATAAAACTTCTCTGAAGTCAACATTTTTTTCTTCTTCCACCTTTTCAATTTCTTCAAAGCTGGTCATCTGAACAAAAGGACATCCATTTTTCTCATCATTTACAGGAATAAAATCTTCCATAACGCCCCAATAGCTTGCGTGATAAGGCTTATATACCAATTCAAGCAAGAACTCAACGTTATGATCAAATGCATTATTGGAAGCATTCAAAGAACCAAGATATAGTCTTTTGGGTTCATTATACTTGTCAGTAAAGTACACCTTTGCATGGACATCTCTACTAGCATATCCGAACGTATCGCCATCCTCTAAAGCATCATTTGAACTCAGCGCAGGATTAATAACCCATACTCCATCGCCCTCTCTACGATTAAAAGCGTCAAATATCCTCTTTGTAACGGATGTATCTCTTGTAATTAAACATCGTTTTACTGGACCCGATTCCGGATTACTATTATAATCATCTAACAAATCGCCAATTACTGTTTCCGTAAGAAATGGTGATATTACAAATAAAGCATAACAATCTCGTAACATTTCCCTTGGAGTCTTGTGATGCTCTTTGGTCGATACTTTCTTTATTCCATTATCATCCTTTCCATATATGCCAAACGGATGGAACTCATAATCATCAAAGCAATCCAAAAGGTTGAAGCTTTCTACCTTTCTTATATTCTCAATCAGTTGCTTATATCGATTCTTGTCACTATCAAACTGTGATACAAATGTCAGTAAATCAGCAATAGGCTGATTCTTAGGATTTATCGTACTGCCTACAAAACCATCCATATCTACAGCAATATCCATGCTCTGATCAAAGGTAAGATTACGACTTAACGTCACAATCTTTATTATGATTCTTCCATCATTAATATTGTGATACTGAAGAATCCATAATTTAGGGTGAAAGTTATTTATATAATTCGGCATCCTTACTTCATGGATACTATTCTCCAAAAGTGCATATAGTCTGCTCTCTGTCTTTGGAATCTTAATACAACCCACATTACAAAAGATGGAAAGCTTTTTCCCTGTTCTCCTTATAGCTTCAAGTACATAAAGTGGATTATTCTTCTGTCCCGTTGTCATCTCTCCATGCATACCAAGACAAAGAGGAATCCCCATCAATGCTTCCATATCAAGCGAATATGTAAGTCCTACTGCCTGATCCAGCTCATAATATGCATCTGCACTTAATAGTTCACCGTAATCAACACGGTCTTTATTTTGATCAAATCTTCTTCTAGGCATCGTCTCTCACCATTCCTTTCAAGATATCAGAAATGATAGTCTGACCGGTACCATGTCTATAATTCATAGGAGCTGTCTGAATCTCCTGAAATGGATAATTTTTTCCAATCTTAGCCTTAACAGACTTACATGCCTGCTCACGCTGTCTGATAATCCTCTTCTCCTCATCTGAAC
>ERZ773027.915-NODE-915-length-17104-cov-6.424834_pt1 | contig 17104 bp, 9 predicted proteins | sample MGYA00511032_ERZ773027 | MGnify/ENA primary metagenome ERZ773027 (study PRJEB29015, sample SAMEA2738138) | human oral metagenome | biome: human oral; feature: human-associated habitat; material: saliva | place: China | collected 2190 ... | reverse complement strand
AGGAAAACCACTACGTGAAGGCGCTTTTTTCTTCACGAGAACGATGCTTTTCCCTTCGCTGGATAAGAGGAATACGCGCGATAAGGCGAAGGGCTTGTGTATCTCTTCGGAGAGGCATATCGGGGAGCTGGGCGCACGATGCCTGAGCACAATAAGTAGGGGGCAGGACTCGCGGCAACAGTCTCTGATGACGAGCCAATAGGAATAGGCCAGATACAGCTTCCCCCGCTATACACCCGACACATGGGGTATAGCGGGGGAGGAAAAAGGAAGAAAGTAAAGTGGCGCTTCTATCCCTTAGAAGCGGTAAGTCGCTGAGAGGCTTAAGTTGCGTGGCGAGCCAGGGAAGGAGCGCAGGCGGTCGTAGCCCGAGACGTAGTAGTGCTTATCCAGCAGGTTATTCGCATTCAGCTGGAGCTGTACATCGCGCACCTTATAGTAGAGAGCTGCATCGAGGAGGACATAGCCAGGATAGGTGACTACATTGGCACGGCGGCCGACCTGCCCGAGGCGCTCACTCACACCATGCACACCGAAGCCGATACCAAGGCCTTCAAGTGCACCTTGAGGGATGACGAACTTCGTCCAGACGTTTGCCGAATGACGGGGCGTACCAGGGCGCTGCAGGTTGAGGTCCTTCGTCCCATCAGCGGCCTTAGTGATCTCAGCGACATTGTAGCTGTAGCTGGCCATCACGCTCCAGTAGGGCAGGATCTTCCCAGTGACATCAAGCTCTACGCCTCGCGAGAGTTCTTCGCCGATGGGCACCATGCGGTTGGGCTCACCCGTGATCCCCGCATTGTAGAGCGTATTGCGCTGGCGGAGGCTGAAGAGGCTGAGCGTCGCCGTGAGGCGACTATCGAGGTAGTCGCCCTTAGCTCCGACCTCCCACAGCTCACTCTGCACGGGGTCAAAAGGACCACCCGAAGTAGGATCACTCTGCACGGAGACCGCCTGAGGCTCAAAGCCTCGTATCCACGTAGCATAGACATTCGTCGAGGGGGTGATACCGTAGACCAAGCCGACACGTGGGGTGAAGGCATGCTGATGCGTGCGGGTCTTCACTCCCTTAGCATCCTGCACGACGTCGGTGAACCACTCTATGCGAGCACCGAGGAGGAGCTGCAGGCGCTGCCATGAGAGCTGCTCCTGCAGATAGATCCCATTGGTGTACTGATCTGAGGGGCGTACGGCCTTCGACTCGTAGATGTACTTCGTGACGTCTTGATACTGATTGCCGACGGTGGAGTTGAGGTCGAAGGCAGGGACGTTCGTACGTGGGTTGCCGTCCTTATCCAGGAGGTACTTGGCGATATCAGCCTTCTTGAAGGTCTTCGCCGTGCCACCATTAGCTAAGAGGTAGCCGCCTGCCTCGATGTAGGACGAGCCTGGAGCCAGCTGCGTATTGAAGTGGTCATAGCCCAGGAGGAGCTTGTGCTGGACGGCTCCCGTAGCGACATTCCACGTCAAGTAGTTATTGAAGGCGTGATTGCGGAAGTTGCGGAAGCGCTTCGTGACACGCATCAGGACGAGGGCGGGGTCATCCGTGCCGTCCGCCTTCTTGACGAAGGCATTATCCTGCGAGTGCTCCATCATATCCTCGCTGTAAGAGGAGTAGAGGTAGGTGCTATTGAAGAGGAGACCTTCTGCCAGCTGATGCGAGAGAGCGAAGGTCAGGTTCAGCGTCTGCTCACGCAGATAGTCATTGGCTGCCGACTGCGTAGAAGAGATGGGGCGGGAGAAGAGATCCCCATCGCCAAAGATCGCGACACCACGGTCGAGCTTCCCAGCACTAGCGTTGTACACAAGGTCCACATTGAGGCGAGTACGATCTGAGGGCAGGTAGGTGATCGAGGGGGCTACGATCTGCGTCGAGAGCTTCTGCAGATCACGGAAGGTATCGGAGTTCTCATAGCCGAGGTTCAGGCGGTAGAGGAGCGTCTTGCGCTCATTCAGAGGCCCCGTAAAGTCGGCATAGGCGCGACTCGTATTGAAGCTCCCAGCCGTCAGCGATACCGAGCGACGGGCTATATTGAGGGGCTTCTTCGTCACACGATTGATGACACCACCTGGGGCAGCATTCCCGAAGAGTGCGGAAGCAGGGCCCTTGATGACCTCGACGCGCTCGATATTTGCCAGCGACGACTGACGCCAGAGGCTCGTCTGAGCACGCATGCCGTTGAGGAGGTTCCCAGAGTTGCGGTTCCCCGTAGCACGGAAGCCACGGATGGAGAAGTCGTTGTAGAAGGAGTACTGATTGATACCACTGATATTCTTCACCACCTCGTTGACGGTGATGGCACCTTGGTCCAAGACAAGCTCCTTCGTGACGTAGCCGATGGACTGAGGGACGTCACGCAGGAGTGTAGCTGTCTTCGTCCCGGCGAAAGACATCGCATTGCGGTACGACTGCTCACGGCGTCCGATGACGTCGACGGTAGGCAGTGCTTGCTCCCGCTCATCGAGGATGAAGTGCAGGTCTGTGCCTGCTCCCTCTCCGAGGAAGAGGAGACGGCGCTGCGTGATATAGCCCATCGCCTGGATGATGATGGGCTGGCGTCCTGCAGGTAGGCCATCGAGGGCGAAGCGCCCCTCCTTATCGGTATGAGCAGTAAGGCGAAGCAGTGGATCCCCTACGGCGATGACCGCTCCTTCGACAGGAGCGCCATGGGAGTCGGTGACACGACCACGGAGCTGTGCTGCAGTAGGCGTCGCAGCCTTAGTAGAGAGGGTATCTGGGGTAGCTACGGGCAATAGCGTCTCGCCTCGAGCTGCAGTGCTCCACACGAGCAGCCCCAGGAGTATACATTTCTTCATTGACGGATATACAATTGGTGAAATTAGGGAACGGATGTAAATGCCCTGCAAAGGTATAGCGCACACGAGGTGAGCACAATACCTAATAGTATGTATTTTCCTGTGGCTTCTCAGGCATGATCTCCCCTCGACTGGGGGCTATCAAAGTGCCGCCGCCCGACCGTCTCCGTATAGGAGAGGGCCGAGCAGCGGACTATTGGGGGATATAGAGGGGAGGCGGAGCTTACTGCTTGCCTTCGGTCTCTACTGCGGGAGCGATCTTCTTGACCAGCCCCTGAAGGACAGCACCAGGGCCTACTTCGACGAAGCGCGTAGCACCGTCAGCGACCATAGCCTGCACGCTCTCCGTCCAGCGTACGGGAGCCGTCAGCTGAGCGATGAGGTTCTTCTTGATGCCGTGCGTGCAGTTGACAGCGTGGGCAGGTACATTCTGATAGATGGGGCAGCGAGGGCTGTGGAACTCCGTAGCCTCGATAGCTTCGGCGAGCGCGACACGTGCAGGCTCCATCAGAGGTGAGTGGAAGGCACCACCGACGTTGAGGCGAAGAGCACGCTTAGCACCAGCTTCCTTGAGGGCTTCGCACGCGCGGTCGACAGCGTCGACGTCGCCAGAGATGACGAGCTGACCAGGGCAGTTGAAGTTGGCGGCGATGACTACCCCACCCTCAATGGTCTTGAGGATCTCGACGACCTTCTCATCGGGCAGACCGAGGATAGCCGCCATCGTACCAGGGTTAGCTTCGCAAGCCTCCTGCATAGCCAGAGCACGCTTGGAGACGAGACGCAGGCCGTCTTCGAAGCTCAGCGCACCAGCAGCGACGAGAGCGGAGAACTCACCGAGAGAGTGACCAGCGACCATATCGGGCTGGAATTCGTCACCGAGGCAGAGCGCACGGATGACGGAGTGCAGGAAGACCGCGGGCTGCGTGACCTTCGTCTGCTTGAGCTCTTCGTCCGTACCAGCGAACATAATGTCTGTGATGCGGAATCCGAGGATATCGTTAGCCTTCTCAAAGAGCTCCTTGGCTAAGGGATGATTCTCATAAAGCTCCTTCCCCATACCCACGAACTGGGCGCCTTGGCCAGGGAATACATAAGCTGTCTTACTCATTTACTAAATTCTTCTTGTGATGATATACTTAGGGTCTTGGTATGCGAATTAAATCAGCTCCAGCGCCTTGATGAGGACCTTCCAGGTGCGCTCGACGGAGGCGATGTGTACCTTCTCGTCGGGAGAGTGGGGGGAGCGAAGGTCAGGACCGATGGAGATCATATCCATATCAGGCATGACGCCCTGGATGATACCACACTCCAGCCCTGCGTGGACGACGGTGATCTCGGGGGACTTACCCGTGACCTCTTCGTAAGCGCGGCGCATCGTCTTGAGGACGGCGGAGGCAGCATTGGGCGCCCAGCCGTTGTAAGCACCAGCGAACTCGACCTCAGCACCCGCCAGATTCATCGCACTCTCGATCTGAGAAGCGACGTACTCCTTGCGGCTCTCCGAGGAGCTACGCAGCATGAAGGTAGCGGTGAAGGTACCTTCGCCGACGAAGATCTTCGCCATATTCGTAGAAGACTCTACGATGCCAGGGAAGTCGGTGAGCATGCTCTGCACGCCATTGATGCACGCATCGAGGGCGCCGATGACGCCGTCCTGGATCTCTTCGGGGATAACCGTCTTCGGTAGATCCGTGCGCTCGAGGCTGAGGCTGATGCCGTCCTCGATATTCTTATACTCCGTCTGCAGGGTGTCGAGGAAGTCCGAAGCGAACTCCCACAGGCCGTCAGCCTCTGCTTCGGGGATGGTCACGAGCGCGAAGGCTTCGCGAGGGATCGCATTGCGAGCTGAGCCCCCTTCGAGGTGCACGAGGCGAGCGCCGTAGCTGGCGATAGCCTCCTTGAGGAAGCGCACGAGCTGCTTATTAGCGTTGGCACGACCGAGGATGATATCCATACCCGAATGACCACCGCGCAGACCCGTCAGGCTGATGCGCACAGCGATATCCCCTTCGGGCGTAGGCTCCTGATCCTTGTACTCGAGCTTGACGTTGACATCAAGGCCACCTGCGCAGCCAGCGAAGAGAAGACCTTCGTCCTCGCTGTCGAGGTTGATGAGGATATCCCCCTTAGAGAAGCCAGGCTGTAGGCCGTTGGCACCGACCATACCGACCTCTTCGTCTACGGTGAAGAGCGCTTCGAGAGGGCCGTGCTTGAGGGTGTCATCGGAGAGAACGGCCATCATATAGGCTGCGCCGATACCATTGTCTGCGCCGAGCGTCGTATCACGTGCCGTCACCCACTCGCCATCGATGTAGGCATCGATAGGGTCCTTGGTGAAGTCATGCTCGATGTGGCTATTCTTCTGGGGCACCATATCGATGTGGGCCTGCAGGGTCACCACGGGGCGTCCTTCGAGGCCAGGAGTAGCAGGCTTGCGGATGAGTATATTGCCCGTAGCATCATGCTGAGCCTCGAGGTTCAGACGCTTTGCCAGAGCAAGGAGGTACTCTTGGACCGCCTCAGTGTGGAACGTCGGGCGGGGGATCTGTGTGAGATCATAGAAGTAGCTCCACACGTGAGCAGGAGACAGGGTCTTGATTTCAGCAGCCATAGTCGATTCGTTCTTAAGATGAATAATGGATAGTTATGCTCAGCGCACGCTCGCAGCTGGTGCGGTGCGTCTGCGCGTGTAGTGTCTATTGATGATGGGAAGAGCGATGATCGCGATGAGGCCCACGAGCGTGATCCACAGCGTCTGCGCCGTGTGCACGATGAGGGCGAAGTCCTTCGCAGGCTGGGTAGCCATACCAAAGGTAGTGAAGGTAATGATGACCGCAGCATGCCACGCCCCCATACCCGCCTGGACGGGCACGATGACCGACATACTACTCATGGCGAAGGCGATGCTTGCCACGGAGAGGGGAAGGTCGCGCGTAGCCTCGAAGGCGAAGAGCGCGAAGTAGAAGTAGCAGAAGTACCCGATCCAGATGAGGAGCGTCAGGAGGAGGAAGCGCCCGCGATGTGGCATATAACGGATGCTCATCATCCCGTCCCAGATATGCAGGAAGAACTGTGCGATACGGCTCCCACGGCGGTAACGCAAGAGCCAGACGAAGCCTCCAAGAGCGAGCAGTCCGACCACCACCAGCACCACCGACCACGGAGAGTAGATGAAGGTGCGGAGTGAGGCCTCCAGCTCGGGGTGGGAGGCGAAGTAACCGATGAAGAAGTCTGTCGAGCTGAGGATAATGCCGAGGAGGATCAGCCCCAGCATCGTCACGTCCGTCAGGCGGTCGACGATGAGTGTACCGAAGAGCCCTGCGAAGGGAATGTCCTCACGGCGCTCCATCTCGACGCAGCGCCACACCTCACCCGAGCGAGGTATCCCCATATTCACCGTATAGGAGCCGAGCACCGTGCAGACGGCATTGATGCGCCGTGGAGGTGCTTCGCCAGCGGTGAGCGGGCGCACAAGGAGCTCCCAGCGCAAGCCTCGGCAGAGGTTGCTCATAAGTCCAAAGAGGAGGCTGAAAAGGAGGATGGGATAGTTGACCCCCGTGCGGAGGGTCTCCTGTAGCTCGTGCCAGTCGGTATCACGATAGAGGCCATAGAAGCCCAACCCACCGAGGAGCAGTGGGACTACAATCCAGAGAATGGACTTAAGGGTAGGATGGATCTTCATTCGACACACACCCACTCGAGAGGTGGGCAAAGCTCGAGGCTCGGCACCACGCAAGGGAGTGTACTCTAATAGCTCTTAATAAATTGTACTACTTTAGTATAGCAAATGTAATAAGTTTTTAGTTATCTCCCATGCAGCAAGTTAAAGCCAAGAAGGCATTAGGCCAACATTTTCTCACCGATCTCTCTATCGCCGAGCGCATCGCCGACAGCATCTCCAGCCACCGCGATCTGCCTGTACTTGAGATCGGTCCTGGCATGGGAGTGCTGACCCAATTCCTCCTGGAGAAGGGCTACGACACGCACGTCATCGAGATCGACACCGAGTCGGTAGCCTACCTCAAGGCGCATTTCCCCGCGCTCAAGGGGCGTATCATCGAGGGCGACTTCCTCAAGATCCCCATCGAAGACTACTTCCCTGGTGACGCTCCCTTCGCCCTCATCGGCAACTACCCCTACAACATCTCCTCGCAGATCTTCTTCCGTATGCTCGACTATCGCGAGCGCATCCCCTGCTGCGCTGGTATGCTCCAGCGTGAGGTCGCCCAGCGTCTGGCGTCCCCTCCGGGCAATAAGGACTACGGCATCCTGAGCGTCCTCCTGCAGGCGTGGTATGATGTGGAGTACCTCTTCACCGTCGATGAGCACGTCTTCAACCCGCCCCCCAAGGTCAAGAGCGGCGTCATCCGCCTCATCCGCAATGAGCGCACCGACCTCGGTTGCTCCGAAGCCCTCTTCAAGCAGGTCATCAAGACGGGCTTCAACCAGCGTCGTAAGACCCTGCGCAACTCACTCAAGGCGCTCTTCGGAGCCGACTACACGGGCTACACAGCAGAGATCTTCTCCAAGCGCCCCGAGCAGCTCGGCGTCGAGGACTTCGTCACGCTGACACGCCTCCTCGAGGAGCATCAGGCGAAGGCCGCTGCTAAGGCGTAGCACTGACGACATCAAATAGAAGCGGGCTCAGATGATAGTCATCTGAGCCCGCTTTCGTATCTCTATTCACCATGCTTGGGAGCCGCATGCTCCATCCTTATAGTGAAGCGTGGCACGAACCCATATTGGTCGGTAGGCGAACCACTACTGGTCAGCGATCGGACCAGTAGTGGTCACGATGCGAAGCAGTACTGATCGATATTAGTCACCAGTACTGGTCACTTCGTCGACCAGTACTGGTTCAGCCAATGACCTCCCGAAGGGGACATTCTGAATTACGCCTTCTCGCGCACGGAGTAGCGTGTAAGTGAGGCAAATAAACGACCGCCCCCCACCCCGTGCAGCTGCGGCACGAGGCGGGGGAGCGGTAGGATTTTTTAAGAGCGGTGCGCGGTCTATTCCGTCAGCTCGACGCGCTCAGCAGAGGGAGGAGGCGTAGTCGCCCCCCAGCTCTTATTGGGGCGAGAGCCCATGGTGAAGACGAGCTTGCCACCGGCAGCCAGATCGCTGTGGCGGATCCAAGGGCGATCGAGTGGCTTGCCGTTGAGCGTAGCCTTCTGGATGTACTTGTTCTCCGAGGAAGCGCCTTCCGCCTCGATGACGAAGGTGCGACCCGAAGCCAGACGCAGCGTCACCTTGGAGAAGAAGGGCGTACCGATGTTGTACACGGGGATACCAGGGGTCACGGGGTAGATACCCATCATGGAGAAGACCACGAAGGCCGTCATACCGCCACCATCTTCGTCACCAGGCATACCCATCAGGTCGCCACGGAACCACGTGTCGATGAGCTTACGCACCAGACGCTGCGTGCGCCAGGGAGCACCGGCGTAGTTGTAGAGATAGGGGATGTGAAGGCTGGGCTCGTTCGACATAGCGAACTGCCCGACATTCCCCGTCTGGTCGGGGAGCTTGCTGTAGAACTCCCACTTCGACATGCTGAGTGGCGTGCGCAGCGTCTCGTCCAGACGCTCAATGAAGCGCTCGCGACCGCCCATCAGATAGATCAGATCTGCGGGGTTGTGCTGCACATCCCAGCGGTAGGTGTAGGCATTGTTCTCGTCATAGTAGTCACGTGCACCGAGGCCACCAGAGAGCTCGTAGTTGAAGGGCTCGATGAAGCGTCCCTTCTTATTCTTGGGGTGGAAGAAGCCCGTATCGTAGTTGAAGAGCTTGCGGTAGTCGTAGGAGCGACGCAGGTAGTCGGCACTCTCCACGTCGTGGCCGGAGAACTTCGCCAGCTGCGACAGACACCAGTAGTCGTAGGCAGCAGCGAGGCTGACGGCTACACTCTGGCGCTTCTCCCACAGCGTCACCTCGGGGACGGTCTCCTTCTCCCCGATATCCAGCCCTGGGAAGTAGCCTTCGCGATCCATGAACTCGGAGAGCTCGCCCTTAGGACGGCGTGTCCAGGGCAGGTAAGACTTCTCGGCAAGGGTCTTCTTTGAGGCCTGATAAGCGGCGCTGAGGTTGAAGCCCGAGAGGCCCTTAGCATAGGCATCAGCGAAGGTGGCGATGGTGTGCGAGCCGTTCATGCGGTGCGTATCGCCCGTGACTTCGGGGAAGGTAGGCAGCCATCCCTCGGGGCTCTGCTCGGCCATACGGAGATAGCTCGTGAGCATCTGCTGCTCCTTCACAGGGTCGAGGAGGATGCGTAAGGGGTGTGTAGCGCGGTAGGTATCCCACAGCCAGTCGTCGGTGTAGAAGGGTACGCCCTCGTCGTCGTGGACCTTCTTATCAAAGCCACTCCAGTAGCGACCGTCCTCCGAGAGGCAGATCATACGCTCATAGGTGCGGTAGAGCGAGGTGTAGAAGACACGGCGCTCCTCGGGAGTACCGCCCTCGATCTCGACCTTATCGAGGGCCTTAGACCACTCGTTGCGTCCGTACTTAGCGACGATATCGACCTCGAAGGACTGGATCTCCTGCTCGACATTGCGCTTAGCCTGCTCGACGCTGATATACGACACACCATAGCGGAGGGTCACACCCTGCTTAGCGAAGGAGAGGCAGAGGGTATTGCCACGTGCCACGCCATCGACCGTCGCGAGGCGACCCGTGAGCGTATCACGCACGAGGCGCTCCGTGGGCTCGGCATTCATCTCAGCATAGAGATAGACGCGCGTAGAGTCCTCGAGCTGCTGGTACCCGAAGAGGTTCTTCCCCGAAGCGACGAGCTCCCCATCAGGCGTGGAGAAGACAAGGTGATGGCCTGCCTTAGCCCGCTCGAAGTTGAACTGATAGATCGCACTGCGGTACGAGGGAGCATAGCGCACACGCACCTCAGGCTCCAGCAAGGTCACCTCATAGAGGTAGGGACGGACGCTCTCGCTATCGTAGCTATAGCGTGACACCTCGGGGAGGCTATCGCTGAGGGCACTCAGCGGACTGATAGCGAAGGCCGACACACCACGGTGCGACGTCAGGATCACCGGGAGGCCTGCGATCTGCTCAGAGGCATAGTCCGTACGCTGCGGATGCACACGCATCATCCCATTAGGCAGATGCACTGTGGGGAAGGTGGGCACAAGGAGATGGCTAATATTCCCCATGTAGGGGTCTACATAGTCGATCGGGTCAAGGCTCTTTGAGCGACCAAGACCCGCCGAGGAGCAGCCTACCAGTACGAGGCTGAGCAGTAGGCCCGCCAGGAGCGAGCGTGTCTGATGAAGCATGGGCGATAAATGAAACTTGGGAGGATAGCCCCCTATAGACGAGATGCCTTAGCACTCACCTGCAGGGCATATTCTCCTCAAAGATAACGAAAAAGCCCCATCTATCAGCGAGATAGATGGGGCTTCTTGCTATGTGGATAGCGTGCCGATGGGCTTACTTCTTCAGCTCAATGTCGACACGTCGAGCGCTGCTCTTGAGGTCGGTATTGCGATCGACACCACCAGCGATGCTGATGAGGCGATCGGAAGAGATCCCACAAGCAGTGAGGTAGTCGAGGACAGCCTGACTACGGCGCTGCGAGAGACGCTCGTTCACGAGGGCATTCCCTTCGGGGGAAGCGTAGCCCGTGAGGTAGAGCTTCATATCGGGATCGCCTGCGAGGACGCGATAGACTTCGTTGAGAGCGAGGCGTGCTTCGGGGAGCAGATCGCTCTTACCTACGGCGAAGAAGACCTGACGCTTGAAGTAGGAGACGACGACCGTGTCCGTGCGGACCTCTGTCTTCGTCTGCACCTCGGGCTGCAGGGGCTGCTGAATGATCGTAGGAGCGGGCTGCTGGATCACCGTAGGAGCAGGCTGCTGGATGATCACCTGAGGCTGCTGTGCGGGCTGAGCCTGCTGAGCGGCACGCAGGGCAGCGAGCTCCTGCTGGAGCTCGCGCAGGAGCGAGTCGCTCGAGCTATTGTCTACGACAGGCTGCTGGACGATCGTCTGCTTCTGGCCCTTAGAGCGAGCGGGTAGGACGATAGCATCGCGGTCCGAGTCACGGCGCTGCAGGAGGAGGAGCATCAGCTGCTCGAGGCGGTCGAGACGGCTATTGCTCCCCTGAGACTGTGCCTGGGTAGCAGTATGAGGTGCGTAGGTATAGTTCACGCTACCAGCAGGCGCGTAGGGCATGGGCTGCTGAGCGGGTGCTACACCACCGAGACCGAGGGCGCTGAGGAGCATCTGCAGCTTCACCAGACGGAGGTCTTCGGCCGTGAGGCCGTAGGCCGTCTGCTTGGTCTGCTGCTGGCTCTCCGATGCGATACGGGCTTCGGCGACAGCACGCACGGCACGCATCAGATCTTCCTCAGAGAGGGTGATGAGCGTGTCGGCAGCAGTGAGAGGCTGACTCGCACTCTGCCCTGCGCTCTGTGCCAGGGCGACAGAGCTAACAGAGAAGAGGGAGAGAGCAAGGAGGAGGGACTTCATAGGACGCATGTCTCTTAGAAGTTGAAGCGATAGCCTACAGCCAGCTGGTTGTTGCGGAAGGCACCACGAGCGGTGTAGTCAACGAAGACACGACCACCGAGGACGTTGCCGAGGGACGTACCGACGACAAAGTTGGGGAGGAAGCGTGATACACCACCGATGCTATTGACACCCAGACCGACACCGAGGTAAGGCGTGATAGCCCCGTCGAGGAAGGTAGGCAGGTTGTAGAGGACGTTAGCGTTCAGACCGAAGCCCGTCTTCTTACCGAAGGCTACATAAGCATCGGGAGCGAAGTCGAACTGCGAGTCAAGGATCTGCATGTAGCCTCGAGCACCTACGTTGACACCGGACTGATCACCGAAGTTAGGACCTACGAAGAGGGCAGCACGGTTGAACTTCAGCGTTTCCTTAGCAGGCTCTACCTTGACTTCCTTAGCGTAGACTTCATCCTTCTCGTTCTGACCAGCGACGATGACGCGGTCACGACGGTTCTGCTCATTCTGCAGATACTGCTCGATGAGGCGGATGTCATCGCTGGACTTACCCGACTGCTGAGCACCAGCGATCTGCTGAGCCTGCGTCGTGTTGATAGCGTCGAGGCGGTCGATGACCTGGTCGAGGCGCTTGACGAGAGCGATGCTGGGGTCTACCTTAGAGGAGTCCTGGGTCTGCTGGGGCTGAGCCTGTACGGGCTGGCCGAGGAAGTTAGGAGCAGCGTAGGGGCTACGATAGAGAGCGTTCAAGAGGAGGATCTTATCGAGGTCAGAGAGGTTGCTACCCGTGACATCAGATACAGATACCTGTGAACCCTTCTCACGCTTGAGGTCGCTGACGACCTGGTTGACGAGAGCGTCGAACTGAGCCTTGGTCAGCGTGACCGTACGGCCCTGCTGAGCGACCTGAGGCTTCTGCTGAGCGGCCTGAGGCACCTGCTGAGCGACCTGAGCCGTCTGGTTGTCGACGTGCGTGATGCGGTCAGCTACTTCGCTCTTCTCACGCAGTACGCGGGTCACCGTGACGGTATCGCGGCGAGAGACAGCATCAGCCAGCTCTTCGTTGAGCTTCTTGATACGAGCTTCGTAGTCAGCACGCTGAGCGTTGAGCTTCTTGATACGAGCGTCGTAGTCTGCACGCAGAGCGTTCATTTCCTCAAGGTTGGATTCCTGCAGGCGAGCGACTTCAGAGCGCGTCTGAGCATCGCTGTAGCTCTGGTAGAGCTCGCGACCGTCGCGGTTAGAGCGACCGAAGTTGAAGCGGACACCAGCCTGGTAGAAGGCGTTGACCTTCACGTCAGCAGGGTCGGTGACGCTCGTGATAGCAGGATTTTCCTGCTCGCTCAGCATAGCGTTGATGCTACCATAGAGAGCGACATACTTGAAGAGGGGGATCTCAAGACCACCACCACCGAAGAGGAAGAGGCCGCTCTTAGGCGTAGCACCCGTGATGGTAGGCGTGAACTTACCCGTGACTTCGCGATAACCAGCACCGAGGTTGAGGTAAGGCGTCAGACCGCGAGGCATGTTCAGACGAGCGATGAAGTTACCCCCGTACATGCGGAGCTCGTTGTTCAGGTTGAAGTCGAGCGTACCAGGAGTCTTCGTAGCTGAGTAGTAGAACCCGCGGATACCGAAGATCGACGAGAAGTCAAACCCTGCAGAACCACCGAGGAACCACTGAGGCTCAAGACCCGAAGCAGAGGGATAGTCTACGTAAGCGACACCGGGCTCGAGGACGAACTTAACGCCACGGAAGCCATCGGAGTACATATTACGGTACGCGCGAGAGATCGCATCGCCAGAGTTGTAGTTCGTGCCACCGAAGTAGATGTCAAGCGAAGCCTGACCCGTCCAGTTGTGGAGCTGCTCACCGCCGTTAGCGGCAGAAGCGAGGTAGCGGTTGCTTGGATTGACGTTGAAGATAAGGTCCTTGCCTTCGAGCGAGAGTGATACGCGACGGCCCATATTGAACTTCAGACCGACACCACCAGCGCCGTAGATCTGCTTTTCCTTGTAGCTCGTAGCCGTGCCACCGACGGGCGTAGCCTTGTAGCCGAGCTCCATAACACCACCACCAGCGGTGAGGTAAGGCGTGATGAAGGAGTTAGACCAGAGGTTGAACTTGAGTTCACCACCGTAGCGCGTGATGTCTACGTTGGAGTCTTCGAGCTTGTCAGCCCAGTTGAGGAGCCATGAGGGAGTCGAGGAATTGTTCTTGAGCTTGCCCTTAAGGTCAAAGCTACGCTCATAGATCCCGCGGATCTCAACGAGGGGGCCGAAGCCGAAGCCAGCGCGCACACCCCAGAAGGGTGAGTCACCGAGGTTAAGCTTGCTGTCCCAGTGCGTGTAACCTACTACAGGTGCTACCGTAAAGCTAACATCCTGTACCTGAGCCATAGCCTTGCTACCAATGCCAGCAAGCATCGTAGCGCAAAGAACCAAAGAAAGTTTCTTCATATACATTCTATTTTAGGGGTTGTCTTGTTACTTGTCCTGACGAGGGCTGAAGCAGTATGCTAAGACTTCGCAAATAGCCCTCCATAAGCAAGATGGCATTAGATTCAGTGGGTCGTAGACTCAATGGATCCTCCCTCTAAAGGGAAGCCACCTCACCTGTTAAAACATTACAAAGATATAAAAATCTTAACAACCCGAGATACAAGCAGGCTATTCCTATATAGACAATGGTTATTCCCTGAGAAAAGCCTCAGCCCCCCGTGTAGGAATCTCTATCTTCTTCGGACTTCACCCTTCCATCACCCCGAGTGCGAGCTATATCTATACAATATATACAGCTCTTTTACGCAATACAAACGCTTCTATCTACCCAAGTACCAGCACAGCACGCGAGACAGGAGTCACACGAAGCAATATGCGTCCCCTCCACCGTCCATATTCGTATTCAAAGCAGTAGTGGTTCACACCCCAAATAAGTAGTCGATTGCCCCCTACTACACTGGCTCCACCACGCAACAAGTCGGGCAACCGTAGGACGGAAGAGACCATCCTGCGATTGCCCGACTCCCCTGCTTATAGGCGGGAGGCACTATCGCCGACTAATAGCGGTAGCTCAGCGAGAGTGTGACCATACGCCCATTGCCCTGCGTATACTCCGCATCGCGTGCTACGAGCTGAGACTGGATGGGGTAATAGGTTGTATTCAGCAGGTTCTCTACACCGAGCCCCACCGTGAAGGCACCGAGACGATAATCCCCCTGAAGGGAGAGCAGCGAGATGGGCTTGACCACCCCTTCACCCTCGGCGTATTGGCTCTCATTCGTGGTAGGATTCGTCTTCGGAGCAAAGCGATCACGGCTACCCGTATGTAGAGCAAAGAGACGTAGCGATAGATCCTTGATGGGACGATAGCTGACGTGAGCCGTGAGCTTGAGCGGAGGAATCGACTGCCCCGACATATAGCCATTCCACGAGCCATCAGCGAGACGCTTACGCCCCTCCAGAGCGGAGAAGGTCGCACCCAGTGAGAGCTTCGGACTCAACGTAGCTTCTGCACCCAGCTCCACACCATAGATACGCTGCGGAGAGCGGTCGACGACCCAGAAGCCATTCTGACTGACGAGGTCACTCCCCAGAGCAGCATAAGTATAGTAGAGCGCCCCCTGTAGGTCTAAGCGTGTCCCCTCCCCGAAGAGATCAGAAAGATGCGAATAGAAGCCTGCCTCATAATTGTGCGTACGCACAGGGTCAGTCTCGATCTTTGAGAGGACATCAGCCTTAGCCGAGCGCAGAGTACGCCCGAGGTCATAGATCGAGAAGCCCTCAGAGTAGGAGACAAAGGGCTGGAAGGCCTTGAGCCCGTTGTACGTCGCCCCTACATTGAGCGAGAGGTTGCGGTAGCCGATCGTACCTCCAGCGACCTGCACGAGGGGGTCAGTCTTCTTGTTGCGCAGGACGGTATAGTCTGGAACACTGACATCGATCCAGTCGTAGCGCGCTCCAGCCTTGACGGTAAGCAGGTCAGACAGCACCGCCTTACCCTGCACGAAGGGAGCATAGTTCACCGAAGTCATCTCAGGCACCCAGTAGCGACCATCGACCAGAGGCTGACTCGTTTGGTCTAAGAGGAAGTCTGCCCCATAGAGAAGCTGAAGGTTCAGCTGCGACGAAGGAGTGAGACGTGAAAGGAGCTGAGCACGCGCTCCCCCCTGCAAAGCCTTGATAACTGCCTGACCGCTGGTCTCTTCCCAGCGCGGACTCTTCGGATTGTGCTTGCGGTAGTCAGTGACCGACTTGATGCTGCGCCCGAAGAGCGAGACTTCGAGGTCAGTCTGAGCGAAGACTTCGCGAGAACTTAGCTTGAGATACGCATTGTGGTTGTAGGGCAGCCCCTCGGGTATCGCTTCAGTAGGCTGCGTGCCAGGGACACCGATGCGGGGTGAGACCAAGTACTTCCCGCCCGAAGCCACTAAAGGGCTCTCCTGCTCTGTGCGATAGAAGTTGTACATCAGCTCCAGCTGCGTACGGTCACTGAAGCGGTAGCCTAACTTCGTCAAGGCGTTGATCGTGCGCGTATCTCCAAGGCCGTAGCGAGGCGAGAGGTAGACGCCATTGGCGGCAATAGCCGATCCCGTATGCTGGTAGGCACCATCGACGAGGTAACTCAAGGAGCCAGCCTGCCCGTAGACTTGCTGCGAGAGACGATAGCCTGCGGTCTTCTCCGAGCTCTTGAAGAAATTGTGATCCGTATAGCTCAGCTGAGACTGCCCGCCGAAGGGACGGTTCTCTTTATTCTGCTTGGTGACAATGTTGATAATCCCCCCGTTGGCACCATTACCAAAGATGGCGGTAGCTCCCTTGATGACCTCGATACGCTCGACAGCTGCAGGGTCGATGGAGCGGAGGTCGCGGCTCGTGGCACGCAGGGGCGTAGACTGGGGGATGCCGTCAATGAGGACGAGGATGCTACGCCCACGCAGGGTGTTGTAGCGCTCGTTCACATTGTTGCCCGTAGGAGGCACTCCAGGAACGAAGTAGCCGACGATGGCCTGCATATCAGGCAGGATCTGGCTCATCTCCCGAATATCTCGCTCGGGAATAATCGTGATACTTGCAGCGGCGCGCTGCTTGATCTCTGGGATACGTGCGCCTACGACGACGACGTCCTGAAGCTCGTGATCGGGATCCTGTGTCCCGTGCACGCTGGGACTCTGTGCCATAGCCAAGAGGCTGTGACAGCCGAGGCCAAGCGTGAGGAGTAACTTACGATGAATCATTCTGTATATATGATTAGTAGGAAAAACCCCTACCCAACCCACGAGCAGAGGAGCCACTTCTTGCCTCATCAAGAGGGCGATACAAAGGTACATCACGTCTGAGGCAAATGATTCCTATTGTTAAAAAAATAGCTATATATAGGTAGTCAGCGAGACGCGTTTCGATCCTTTTCTACTCTCTTTTTATGAGTCGCGCCCTCCTCTCTCCTGAAGTCCGCGAACGAACCTATATTGGTTCGCATCTCGACTACTATTGGTTCGCTCGTCGACCTATATAGGTTCACCCACGGAGCAATAGTGATTTGAAGCACCTCTCATAGGAGACTGTTGCGGCAGAGTCCTGTCCTCCATTTAGAGCGCTAAGGCATCGCACGCCCAGCTCCCCGATGTACCTCTCCGAAGTGATACGCAAGCCCTTCGCCTTATTGCGAGTATTCCTCTTATCCAGCGGAGGAAAAAGTGTCCTTCCCGTGAAGAAAAAAGCGCCTTCCCGTAGTGGTGTCTTTCTATCTATGCACGTAGATTTAAAGACCAGGCACGTAAATCCAAATATCCACGTACGTA
>ERZ773027.907-NODE-907-length-17199-cov-24.179888_pt1 | contig 17199 bp, 9 predicted proteins | sample MGYA00511032_ERZ773027 | MGnify/ENA primary metagenome ERZ773027 (study PRJEB29015, sample SAMEA2738138) | human oral metagenome | biome: human oral; feature: human-associated habitat; material: saliva | place: China | collected 2190 ... | reverse complement strand
CAGACAGAATGATGCAGAAGCCATAATGACATAATGAACAGAAGTTATAATGACAGACAGAATGATGCAGAAGCCATAATGACATAATGAACAGAAGTTATAATGACAGACAGAATGATGCAGAAGCCATAATGACATAATGAACAGAAGTTATAATGACATAAGTAATAAAAGACATAGAAGTGCCCCTCCCCCGTAGGGAGGGGAGTGAACACCGAGATACCCTTTAGGCTGTGGCAAGAAATAGTAAACGGAAACTAATAAGCCTTCTTTGCCTTAAAAAACTCTTAGACTGTGGCAAGAAATAGTAAACGGAAACTAACAAATCCTCTTTGTCTTAAAAGCCTTCTTAAGCTTATAAGGCTTATTAGCACCATTCTACCAATATAATATCCCAAGTTTTGTTTTTTGTCATTCTGTCTTTTTCCCCTGTTACCCTGTCTTTAAATACTTTGTCCATTATGTCCTTCTGTCTTCTGTTCCTTTGTTACCCTGTCTTTTATTACCTCTATCCCTTTTGTCCTTCTGTCTTCCGTTCCCTTGTCTTTGTATTACTTTGTTTTTTCTGTCTTTATTTGTCATTCTGTCTGAAAATGATTATCTTTGCAGTGAGTATATATAACACTGTTTTGTACGAAATGAGGCGAGAGTTATATCCAATAATCACTGCGGTAGATGGTAATAGAATAAGACTCTCGAAATCAATGACAAAACACATAGAAATACTTAGTTATATTGCTCATAACTATTACCGAGATTTCGGATATAACGGAACTATATAAACTGATGAAGATAAATAAGATGAAGCTTAGAGTTTTTGAAGGCTTTGCAGGATATGGCGGAGCTTCATTTGCTCTAAAACGATTAAAGGAAAAATATCCTCAATTTAAGTATGAAATAGTTGGCTATTCTGAAATAGACAAGTTTGCGTCGGAATTATACGATGTAAATCATCGTGATTCAAAAGGTAACAAAATAAAAAACTGGGGAGATATTACACGAATAAATCCACAAGAACTACCAGATTTTGATTTATTTACAGGAGGTTTTCCTTGTCAACCATTTTCTTCGGCAGGAATGATGAAAGGGGTAGAGGATCCTTATGGGCGTGGAACTTTATTTCAGCATATCATGAGAATATGTGAGGTAAAGAAGCCTAAGTACATTTTAATGGAGAATGTTAAGGGATTGAAGTCCAAGAAGTTTGATGAAACAAGGGCTTTAATGAAGCAAATGTTACGTAAGATGGGCTATGTCGCAAATACTGATGATATGAATGAACAGCCTTTAGCTTCAGCTGTTTTAAACTCAAAAGATTATGGTATAGCTCAAAATCGTGAAAGATTATGGATGTTTGCTCAATTAGGAGGACTCCCTAAGGACTTTTCTATTACACCTCCTAAAATTGAGTCAGAGATGCGATTGGTAGATTTCTTAGATCCTAATGGTTATGTGCCAGAAGCTATGTATCTTTCAGAAGCACAAATAGCACACTTAAAGGTAAAACATAATATTCCAAGTTTCAAGGTTGATACTCCACTTTGCTTAGATATTTATAATAAAAAAATAAAATATGATGGCTATTCCATTACCATAACGCAACCTGAGCATAATAGTCTTCGTGTAATAGAAGCACACAAAGACAAGGAAGTTGTAAGGAAAATGTCTGTCACAGAGCAATTTCGCCTTATGGGTTTAGAGGGATTGCAAGGAGTTGGTCGCAAGGTTGATATTGACTTTGCTGGTCAGTCATATAGCCAGCTTTCAAAGAGAGCTGGTAATGGATGGGATGTTAATTTGGTAACCATATTGTTAGAACATATATTTAATCAACTATGAAATTAAATCTTTCTTCATTATCATTTAATCTAAACATTAAATCAGGTGGGGCAACACCAGCTTGGGGAACAGAGTTAGGTCAAGACTCTCAATATAAGTTTTCAGCAGGGTTAGAGGAATTCTTAACAGCAATGCTCTATAAGTCCGTTCCTGATGTTAAAGCAGTTTTTTGTCCATTAGGAAAAGGAGGAAATCAAGCAGCCGATTATGATTTTATCGTAGCAAGTATTTTTGATAAGATATTTGTTAATGGTGAAAGAGTGGAGGGAGCTAAAATCTTACTGCTCATTATTCGTAAAAATAATGGAGATAATCATGTAGGGCGGATGACTTTAAAGTATAATCCAAAGATGACCTACAATAAGGAAGAAATTAATAAAAAAGGATACGAACTAATAGCAAAAAAGTTAGGAGTTGATGCTGAAAAAGGGGCTTGGTTTGTAGATGAAATTTATACGAAGAATCAAGATGAACTTCATCTAATAGCCTATGCAGGGGGAAACTCGCCAATTAATTTTGAGGATTTAAAAAAACGCAGGAATTTCTATTTGAGTAAAATAAAAAATGAATATCCTAAAAATATAAAGTATGAAAATTCTGTATCTGACAAAGAAAAGGATTTGCCTCTCCAGCAAATTTTCTATGGTGCACCTGGCACAGGTAAGTCATGCGGTGTAAAGAAGGCTTTGGCAGGGAATAATGTTCCTAATGAAAATATTTTCCGTACTACATTCCATCCCGATAGTGATTACTCTACCTTTGTAGGTGCCTATAAGCCAACGATGGAGGTCGTTTCACATTATGAAAGTAGTACGGGAGCGCAGATAGAAGAAAAGCGCATCGCTTATAACTTTATTCCACAAGCCTTTCTAAATGCCTATGTGCGTGCTTATCAAACAGATGAGAATGTTTATCTTGTTATTGAGGAGATAAACAGAGGTAATTGTGCTCAGATATTTGGCGACTTATTCCAACTCTTAGATAGAGGTGATGATGGAAAGTCGGACTATAGTATCAAGGCAGACACAGATATCAGGACTTATTTAGAGGAGGTGTTAGGAGATGATAACGAAGGAATCAAGGGCGGCAATCTCTGTCTACCAGCAAACCTCTATATCCTCGCCACGATGAACACCAGTGACCAGAGTCTGTTCCCTATCGATAGTGCATTTAAGCGCAGATGGGAGTGGGAGTATGTGCCAATCCGCAATGAAGAGCAAGGCTGGGTTATAGCTGCTGATGGAAAAGAATGGGACTGGTGGCAGTTCTTAGAAGCTGTGAACGAGAAGATTGCCAGTGTAACGGATAGTGAAGACAAGAAATTAGGTTACTACTTTGTTAAGCCTGCCGATGGACACACGATTACAGCAAAGACGTTTGTGGGTAAGGTGTTGTTCTATCTTTGGAACGACGTATTTAAGGATTATGGCTTTAGCGATGATGAGTTCCAGACGGAAGATGGTAAGGAGATAAGATACCCAATGTTTTACGAGACAGTTGTTGCAGGTCAGGAAGTGAATGAGGAGCTTATCGCTCAATTCCTCAATAAGCTATTGCCAAAACCGGAGGAAACGGACGAAGCAACGAATACTACAACCCAAGAAGAAGCCTAAGCGTGAGAGTTATCATAGAAGGATATTGCTATCGAGCCAGTGCAGTGCGTGATGTGCTACACGAGCTAAGCACATTGGAGAATGTGGGGGGCGAGATAAGTGTGGGTTATGTAGGCTACTATTATAATCCGCAGCTACGAGATTGTGTCTTTATTCTTCCTAAGGTGTTAGTGAACGAGGAGAACAAAGTGTTTTCTCGGTTAGATCCACACGACATCATCGACCTTGACAACTGCACGGAACTATCATCAGAAGAACGTAGTTTTATCTATGAGTTTGCCGTGTGGATATATCGTGCTATAGAGGTATTCAATAAGAGTAATCCCAATAGTGGCATTGTTTTACACAGGAAGATAGCCGAGATGGGTAAGGGCAAGCGAGTATTGAGCAATACTTTCCTTGATATACTACTCTCACTCTTGCGGTTTAATAAGGAGCGACATAGTTTCTTCACCACAGTATTGCGCAATCTCCATTCAGGTTATAATAAGATAAACTGGACGCGAACTATCTCTCGTTCTACGGCATGGGTGCAAGATGATGTTCCTGTTTATCTTAACCCTATGAACAAGAAGCGACAGATAAATACCGATGAGGAACTTATCATTATCTATTTCTCAATCCTTAATCATATCAGCGAAACATACGGCTTCCCTGTGGATATCACGCTCGGTTTTGAACTGATAAAAGGACGAAAGTTTGAACATTATTTGAAGGGTTATGGAAAGCGTCGATTGAAACAAATAAAGTATCGTTACTTCTCAGATATACAGCTGCGGTTGTGGGAGTTGTGCTATGCTTTCTTTGATAAGGCACATCAGATTCATATCGTAGCAGAACAGCGAGAATACCTATTGGTAAAGAGTTTCAACATTGTTTTTGAAGCCATTATCGATGAGCTGATAGGCGATAAGGATGTGCCACGAGGGCTGAAAGACCAAGCTGATGGCAAGCGAGTAGACCATATCTATAGCTATCGAAACCTCACGAATAACGAGGGGGATAAGCCGATTTTCTATATTGGCGACAGTAAGTATTATAAGTTAGGGAATAAGGTCTCTTCGGAGTCAGTCTATAAGCAGTTTACCTACGCTCGTAATGTGATACAGTGGAATCTCAATCTCTTCTTAGATGAAAGTAAGGAGAACGTTGAGTTACAGAAAAGGCATCCGAAATACAGGGACGAGCAGACAGAAGGATATAACATCATACCGAACTTCTTTATCAGTGCGAAGATGGACGAAAAGCTGTCGTATGCAGATAATGTTTCGACCACAAATCGTGAGAATAACACTTTCCTCTCTCGTCATTTTGAGAATCGTCTTTTCGATCGTGATACGCTGTTAGTCTATCACTACGATGTAAACTTCCTTTATGTTGTTTCGCTCTATGCGAGAGAAAATGCACACCAGAAGGCGCAATGGAAGCAGAAGGTGCGTGAACTCTTTAGAGAGAAGATACAAGCCGCATTAGAAGAGAACTACAAGTTCTACGCCATGACACCGAAGCCAGGATTGAATCATGAGAAATATTTACGTGAGAACTTCCAAGAGCTGTTGGGCAAGGTGTATCGTCCCTTTGATGACACCAACTACCTCTCATTGGCGTTGGATAAGCAAAAAGAGTCAGAAAATAAAGATTTACTGGATAAACTGCAGAAAGACTATTATGTGGTAGAATGTCCGTTAGGAAAGAATCCAACGTCCGTGTTGAGTGGCGAGAAGGCTCAAAATAGTTCTGAGGCTGTTCATGGGCGTAAGGGCGTATTGATGGTGATGATGGAGAAATATGCGACTAAGTCAGCTAATTTCTCTCATGGTAAACTGGCTGTTGCTATTAAGATGACCATAGAGAGTATGGATATTGTGGAAAACCTTAGTAATATTGGTTATGTGCTCTTTCATCATCGTAGCGATAACGACCAGCACCTCTTTTCAGTCAAGGGAACGTGCACAATAAAGGCTGCAGGCGAGTTAGAAGACGACCGCTATAAGAATATTGGTAACAAAGAACTGTATATCTCTGTAGATATTGATACAACCGAACTCCCCAACGATAATCTCCATGCGTCAAAGATAAAACCTGCATCGAAAGAAACAAGATATGATGCGCAGTTCGCAAGGTTGAACGATTTGGAAAGTGACAATAGTAAAGTTGCTGAATAAAAAACTTAATTCTGATAAAGGCAGAAGGCAAAGAATACGACAAGACAAAGTAATATAGAGATAGAAGGTACAAGAAACAGATTTATTCTTTTATGGATAAAAATATAGATCTGTTTTTTGTACCTTTTTTAGGGTGCTTTTTTTTATTCTGTCTTTTTTTTGCTTATCTTTGCAACAGAAATAGGAAAGGTTTCTTAAATACCGCGTCGGATTGCAGTTCCGAAGGGAAGGGTTTGGGAAGCCTTTTCTTTTCTTCTTTATAGAAACTTTAGATGATGAATAATTAAACCCCAATCAGTCATTAGACCACAATGGACTAAATTCATACTTTTTGTTTCCTAACATCTTTTATTTTCTTGTCGGTATCTTGTCTGTCTTTTATATGTCGTTCTGTCTTTCTCTCTTCTCAGAAAAGTGTCCAAGCATTTAACGGAAGAACCTCTTTTTAGCTTATAGTAATATTCCCATTATTATTTTCTATATATAAAGATTTTTCACCATTCTGAGTGATAACTCGGGTTCCTGTAGGCTTTGTTGCGGTTGTAGGCGTGAAGTTCTCTGTATCTGGTTCGAATTCTGGATATAAATATTTTTTTATTTCCTCCATTAATAGTTTTGCGTTATTCTCTATAAGTTTTTCATAATTACCAGAATTATATCGACATAAGAAGTTCCATAAATCATCTATTGTATTAAGAATGCCATCTATTTTCTTTATTCCATTCGTAACAGGCTCTGAGATACCTTGCGTTATATCATTTATTTTTTTGTTACGTTCATTGTTCCAAAAGAACTTTATCTTTTTAAGGCTATCATCATTTCGCTCAAATTCTCCCATATCAACAACTGGGAAAACTCTTTCATTGATATTACCACTCTTAAAAATCTGAGTCATTTCAAACATACATTCTATTGATTTAAAATAGCCAGATGTTACGAACATAACAACAATATCTGAAGACCCAATTTCTTTCTCGTAGTCATCAATATTATCTCGGTATTGAAGATCATATTCGTCTATTGAATATGGAATATGATTTTCTTCAAGTCCATTTATGATAGCACGTATATCATCTTTATGTGCATCATCATGTTTATATGATATATGCACTTTCTCAGTTCTTTTTTCCATAAAATTGTTCTCTTGAAATGTTATTATGTTTATATTCGGGTCTTTTTTTATTCCTATAGCATGCTTTGGTTTATTAATTATAATGATAGGGTGTGAACTATAATCTAAAGATGTTTTAAGTTTACAAATGTCCTCATGTATAAATGAGGATAAATCTTTTTCACCCTCAAGATGAAGAATAGTTCTTCTCTCTATGTGATTTTTCATTATATCTAACAGAATAGTTAACAGGACATTATCTCTTTTTTGTGTAGCATCTGATAATAACAACTTCACCATTTCTGCTAATGTTTGATTGTCGAATTTATAGCTTAACCCAATCACAAACATTTCAAAGACTGAACTATCTTTAGGTGGAAGCAGAGGTAATTTTAGATAAGCACAGTTATTTAATTCCTTTATATGCTTTTCTATCTCGTTATCGTCTAAAACTGTATCAATTAGATACAGGCCAGACAAGGTGTCAGGACTTTCTATCACCTTCCGTAATTGTCCTAATTGATACTCCTTATTCATTATCAAGTTTGTTTATAAAGTTGGTAATGAGTGTTTTATTGCTTTCGCTTTGCATAATGGTATCTATTAAATCCATAGCAAACTCTAATATCTGTTGGTTGCTATTATTATAAAATGTTTTGATACCATTATACGATTGGATAACAACTTCAACGATGTTATTCCATGTAAATACATCATCTGGTGTATCTTTTTCTATTATCTTTGATATCCATTCAAGAGTCTGCTCTGGATCATTGACAGCAAAGGCTCCTAAGAACTTAATGAAATTTCTTATCTGATACTTGCTTAATGGAGATGCTGCAAAGGCTTCTGCAATTTGATATTGAAACGTAATAGGCCAATTCTTGATATGACAGAACAAATTATCGTAAGCCTCTCCCATTTCTTTTGTTTCAAAACGAGAATCCATTAAATCCAAAATATAATCAACGGCTTCCTGGTTTATATTGTCTTTTAGTCTACTTAAGAATTGTAGAAGTGATAGTCTTGCATCTTCACTCTTATTGCACATTTGGTCAATGAATTTCTTTAATCGTTCGTCTTTATGATTATGTAGCCACCCTAACCATAAAATGACAACTTGCACTTTATAGCATTCTGGATAGTCTAAAGTATGCTGGAAGAAATCTATCAAGTCATCAATGGCATAATTGACAAAATAAACTAATGGGTTGTAGTTATGTACAGGTAGTGCCATCAGCCTTGGATTATAATCATGCAACAATTTCTTAAATAGAGCTAAATTTCTATCTTGATCTAACCAGTTTAACTTTGCTAAATCCAGAAGAATTGCTGCTCGTGTATACACTGATGCTGTTTCTGCAATCTTTTCTATAGTTTGAAAAATATCTTCTTTATATTTCTTGTTATAAGCTAAGTCTACTAACATGCATCCTGCTTTACCTCTTGGCTGGTTAATACCTATGTTATATATATCCTTAGCGTCTTGATATTTATCTTCTTCTGGTTCCTTAGCATTAATTACAGTATTACATAGTAAATCGAAAACAAGTTCTGGCACGTCTTCATTGTTAATGACATCATTTAGTGCTATTAGGAGGGAATGGATAGAGAATCCTCTTTCGGTCGTGTTAATGTCATTGTTGATTACATCGAGAATATCTTTTAGGATATCCATTGCGTCGTTTATTTTTTTTGCATCTAAAAGCCCCTCCAATCCTGCTAATGGATAAGCTAAAGAAATCTGTTCGTTCTTAATCGTCTGTTTTATCAAGTCCAGATATTTTTCAGGTTCCTTACCCACCACGTTACGAAATAACTGACATTGCCCTGTAAGTGAGGGCTTTTCCCATTCAATAAGATTGTCAGCATATTTAAGCATAGAGTTAAGCCAGTCCTCCTTGCTCATTTTTACTCCTTGTTCTTGTTTTAGAGATGGCCAACCTACATAAGAAAATATACTGGATGGTTTTTCATTTCTAAGAAGATTCTTATTGAATTTACGTTCAATTCGTTGATGTTCTTGGTAAGCTTTCCATGAAATGTCTCTGAGTTCTTCTCTCGGTATAACTTGCAATGCTTTTCCTTTGTGAGAATCTATACGAAGAAGTGGAACTCCATATTTAAGTCTTATCTCAGTAGATTCTCTCATTAGTCTATATTCTCCCTTGTCGTTGATAGCCAATATTCTTTCTACAATGGCTCTTTTTTGTTCAATACTCATTAAAGAAAATGAAACTCTTAGAGCTTCTACAGCTTGGTATTCTACCCAAGCAGGCGCATTTGCTAAAACTTGACGATTTGTTATGATCTTATAAACATCATCTTTAAAGCATTCTGGGTGTGAGGTGTAAAGATATAAAGCAATGAAAACAAAGCCTTCATACTTGCTTTTGCTAAAAGTTTCAATGTACCGCTTAGTTTGCTCAGTATCAATCGTTTTTAGGAAATTGTCGATAAGAATGTTTGCAGCTTCTTGAGAAAAGTTAGAGTTAAGAATGTTATCTTCTCCCCTCTGAAAGTAATCGAATGCTGTTGAATAATATATTTCTGCATTATCGATATTGTAATTAGTTGATTCATAGATTATGGTTAGTACCTCTACTAATAACTTTATACCCAAATCATAATGCTTGTCAAGAAGTTCTTCGTAAACTTCTCTCACCTCATAATTAACTCCTATATAGTATACTTCATTATCCTTTAACTGTAAGATAATATTCTTCTTTAGTTCTTCACACACAAAAGAAGGACTATCGTTAAGAATATTTTTTAATATTGAAGTATATTCTGATGGCCCTCCAAACTTGACCAATTTGTTGTAGAAAGCTATTAACTTTTTGCTATCGCATTTCTGAGTATTGTATTGTAGTAGAGTGCTCAGATGTTTGCAGTCTTCTTCATCATCAAGATTTAATGCCAATTCCAGCTTATTTAGAACAATGTTAGGATCAATAGAGAATGTGCGGAAGCACATCACCATAGCTTTCTGCTTATGTTCAGTATTCAGATTTATCCATCCACCCATACTGTCAACAATTCCCCAAATAGCATCAAACCAATTTGGTGTATATACAGATTCAAATATAATATTCATATATTTTTTATCTGTATAAATTTGTGTTATAAGTCTTAGTTCTTCTTGCAATGGTTTTTCAAAGAATGGAATGTTACTCAATGCAAGTGCTTTTAAATGGTATCTATAAGTATCTTTTCCATCTTCATTTTTGGCATAAAGAAGCTTCTCTATGATATTAATATATTGCTTAGTATCCTGTTCACGTAAAAATGTCAGAATACTTTTTACAGAAGCTCTGATGAATAGTCCTTGGTGTTGTATTTTGAGAACATCTAACAGATTATGTCCCTTCTCAATAAATCTTCTTGCATATACATAATCAAAGAGTGTTTGGTGGAAAAACTGAATTAGCCCGGTCTGTGTCTGAATTAGTAAGCCATTAGTAAAAAGGTAGTTCAACTCAGCATTATATTGAGTTTCAAATGTCCTAATGTGTACAGATAACTCTTGCCGCTCGTACATTGTATCAACAAGACTATCGAGTAACGATAGTAAGGTGTTTTTATCTACCTTACGTATGCTATCGTCATTTATATATTTGCGCCATAACTGATGATAAAGCATATTGGTAGAAAGAGGGTTCGTAAGTTGGTCATATTGTCTAACTTTTAAGAATAGATATAGGTTCAGTGGATTGCCCAAAAAGCATAGTAGGTTGTCACTTAGTCGCTCTTTACATTGATTTGCCTGTAGTGTCTCCTGTACCTGCTCTTTAGATAATTCTTTTAGCTCCCATTGCTTCTTTATACGTTCTTTCTCAAGTTCTGGATCATACTTTAAATCATATGGTCTACAAGAAATGACAACTCTTATATGAGGGATGCCTTGTATTTGGTGTATCATTTTTAACAAAGAACGTAGAGGGGTACGGTTTGAAGAAAGTGACAATGATAGTGCATCTATTTGGTCAATCAATACTACTACTCTTTTATACTTCTTAGCCATCTCCTTTAGAACAATCTCTAAAGGATTACCCAAATGAATCTTTTTAGATAACTCATCTGTATCTAAAAACTCTATTTGATCAGACTTCAACCCAAGGACTAAATAATCGTTTATTGTATGTAGTTTTTTTAGAAGTTCGTGCATCACAATGGACTTGCCAATACCAGCCTTTCCATACAACAAGCCTAACCTTACCGGATTGTTAGTGGATGCATCTTTCTCTATCCATTCTAAAATCTGATTTACTTCTTCTCTGGGGATAGATGGTTCAATTGTTGGAGTGTATTCTCGTAATTCGTATGAACCTTGATGAAATGCGGATGTAGTTTCTTCCACATAACCTTCAGTAATATAAACATTACCATTATTTTTCTCAATAAAGATGGAGTTTTTACCAAATTGGTTAACGTTTTTTGTTTGCATATTGTTTTGTCAAAAAGTTTGCTTTTATTTTTCTTGAGTGTTTATCAATAACTATAGTGAAATAGCCTCACTATAGTAAAGTGATATTTATTACTACAAAGTTAAATTATTTTTCTTTAATCAAATAATGTTTTTGAGGAAATATTGCTGTCCGGTAAAATTAAAATACCCTATAAAATCTTGCGGAATTGCCTATATAAAGGTAATTCCGCAATCATTTTTGAAATCTAAGCCCTACTAATCAAAAAAATAAGTGCTTTTTTATCTCTTTTACTATTTAAACGTTATTGCAATAGTAGATATCCCATCAGGGACAGTAAAGCCAAAGGAAATTGCTTCGGGCATTTGTAGGTTGCTTTTGTTTTTATATTATTCTGTCTTTTGTTCTTTTTGTCTTATTCTGCTATTTGTCTTTTTTAAGCACTTCGTAAACTTGTTACTTGTCCACTTGCAACAAGCTACTCATATTACTACATATATCTTCCTTGGAATCGGTTTTTTTGTGTTGTACCTTTGCATCGTCATCAGGAATGAAGGGATGACGAACGGAGTTTTAATGAACCAAATAATCTATAATAATTAATGGGTATGATCAACGATAGTCATTCTACTGAGATAGATTTTGAGGAGCGACTCTCTCCACATTTTACGGTGGGCGAGATGATGCGCTCGGGAAAGGCGGTGAATATGGGTGTTAAGAACGTGCCTGAGGTGAATCCTGCGCTTGGAGAGGCTTCGAGAGAGGAGGTGATAGAGAACCTTCGGGAGCTTTGTAGATGCGTCTTAGAACCGCTCAGAAGGCGTGTGGGACGTGTGATAGTCGTGGGAGGTTATCGCTGCGAGGCTGTGAATAGGGCTGTCATGGGTGCTGAACATTCACAACATTTGCGGGGAGAGGCGGCTGATATTCATGTCACAGGACTGGAAATGTGTCGGAAATATGCGGCAATTCTCTCTCAAACGGACTTCGATTAGATGATTCTTGAGCCGCAGGGGTCGATAAAAAAGCGGTGGATTCACGTCAGCTATAAGCGAAATGGGAAGAATAGACACCAGATTCTTGGGGCAAAATAGGGGAGAAAGGCGGTGAGATTTTTCACTTTTTTGTCGTCGAAAGTGTGAAAAATAACATTTAACTCCCTGATTGCAAATATTTTAATTATTTACGTGAATATCTTTTCATATTTTTAGCTGTTTATGTTTATGATGAAGTATGTTTTTACGTTTTTGTGTTTTCCGACTTTTACCTTTATATTTTTATACGTTTTTGCGTTATTGTGTTTTTAGTTATTTCTGTGTTTATCTTTTTATCTGTTTACGTGTTCACTTATTTACTTGTTTACTCGTTTACATAATTTTACACTTTTTTGTCGCAGTATGTCTTTTAGGTCGTTGTCCCTCTCCCTTCTTTTTGTGTGGGGAGGGGGTGGAGACTGGCGAACGAAGAGGGCGATGAGGAGTGGGAAGAAGGGTCTTCAGTAATAGGTTTGCCACTTAGTTTTAAGGTAGTATCACACAGAGAAAAGGAGGACACGGAGGAGTAATAAAAATAAAGCGATGCACGTCACGGAGGCACCGTCGTGCGTGGAGCCACGGAGAGGATTTGCCTCTGTCTTATTAGAGCATTGAGTTAAGATTTCATTTTTTCATTTCAATAATTTCTTTGTTTCACTTTTTAAATTTTCAAGTTATGTCAATCAAATTTCGTATGTATCAGGACAATCGTAAGAACAGCAAGCGCAAGGGTTATTGGTATGCCCGTGCGGTGTCTCCCGACCTTGTTAGTGTTAAGGATCTCGCTCTGCGTATCAGTGAGCGTTGCACCGTAACTGAGCCCGACATTTTGGCTGTCATCAGTGCGTTGGTGTTCGAGATGAATCAGGTCCTCAAGGATGGTAACCGTGTGAAGCTCGACGGATTGGGAACTTTCCGCGTAGGTATTCACTCACAGGGTGTTCAGAAGGCGGAAGACTTTAACGCACAGAGAGATATCTACGGAGCGCATGTGCTTTTCGCGCCAACGGTGACTATCGATGCGATGAAGCGTCGTGTGAAGACCCTCATCAGCGGTTTGCGTATTCAGGAGGCTGTGCAGTATGATGCGCCTAAGGCTGCCGAGAAGGCGAAGAACAAGGGCAAGAAGAAGGAGAACAAGCCTTCTGCTGGTCCAGAGCCGGGTGAGGCTACTGCCACTACTGAGGGCCACGCATAGTCGATTGGTTTGAGAGATGAGCGTGGGGGAGTACCAAGTTTGCGCCCCTCCGCTCTCCGTTTACCCTAAATCGCTTATTAGGAAACAATGTTATTGTAAGAACGTAACATATTGGCTTCTGATGAGCGAGAGGGATAGGGTGTTGGGTGTTGAATGTTGGGTGATGAGTTTTGCCACTTGTGTTTAGAGTTTGAAGCAATGTCACACGGAGTCACGGAGAGGACGGAGGTAAATGCAATGTTATGGAGGCACCGTCGGTGCATAGAGTGACGGAGTTTGTTTGCCAATTTTATTAGCTTAAATACAAAGCGTTTATCCAAAAATAATTGTCAAGAATCTGTAAGCTATACCTCCGTCGCTCTTTGTGCCGTCGGCACCTCCGTAACATTGTGCGTTACCTCCGTAGCCTCTGTGACTCCGTGTGCCTATTACCCCATATTTCGGAAGAACCTTTAGTATTCACTTTTAGTCCAAATCGGCTCGGATACAATGCCGCTAACAAGAAGGGACGGCAGTGTGATCTGCTTGCCGATTGGGCTTTTAATTTATTTAGACGTTATGATTAAACCTATTTGGAAGAATATTCTGCATATTCTCGTTACCGTACTCACAGCATTGGCAACCACGTTGGGCGTCAGTTCTTGTATGTAAAACTCCTCCCATAAACCCGAGTCTTGGACTTAGACAATCATTGTCAGTCACTTTTTAAGACTTAGTTAGACACTCTTATATATTTGAAGTACAGGTGCTTACGCTGAAAATAGGCGACGTATATGTAGGTTACGTGCGACTCCATGGGAGGTTGTCCCCGACAGCGAAGTAGCTTCTGTGCGACAAAATGGGAGTCTTTTTCCTCATTGTTCGACGGATAGGGAGGAGTGGAGAGACGGATAAGGAGGTTTGTCTCCTTATCTTTCTCTTTTCTTTACAAATATATTGTATTTGTGTTCTTTTCCTTTTGTTTTCATCGTTACTAATTTGTTTGCTACTGTTTTTTGTTTGATTTTCTACCTTTGTAATGTTATGTAAATCAAACGATTGTGGAATAGCGCGACAAATTAGTAACTTTCTTCGGTTGAGGCTGTTTACTGATCTGCGACAAATAGGTAGATTGCTGAAATAATTAAACTTTACACTTTTTTGTCGCAGGATTATATAAATATATATTCATGGGTAATTCATAATCCTTTGTTAATTCATAATTCATAATTATGATTACTGATGTTAACTGTGATTTATCGCTACAATTAACTTGTAAACTACTAATAAAGCACTACGAATTACACAAATGACACGAATTACATTACAATAAGTTTTAGCGTAATTCGTAGTCGTTGAAAGTTCAAAGTTCAAAGTTCAAAGAATAAAAGGATTCGAGAAATTCGTAGTCGTTAATGGTTCATATCATAAAGTTCAAAGTTCAAACTTCAAACTTCAAAGGATAAAAAACAGAGCAACAAATTAGCTTGTTACTCTGTTTTTATGATTCTATAAAAGAAGTCTTACTGTTTACGCCCCTCTTTCTCTTAAATCAGCGGTTACGAGTTTGGAGAATCCTTGGGTATCTCGGTAATTAATTACCCCCTCCCCCTTCGGGGAGGGATGGGGTGGGGCTGCTTGTTTTCTTGTTTTTACTTACTTTTCTTATTCAGCAGCACATACCCACCTATTCCGCCTAAGATGGAGGCGAGGAAGATACCCAACTTTGCTTGTGTCATCAATAGCTCGTCGGTGAAGGCGAGGGTAGAGATGAACATTGACATGGTGAAGCCAATAGAGGCAAGCATACCTAAGCCCAGCAGTGTGCGACGAGTGATGGCACTTGGAAGGGTTGCCCAACGCATTTTTACCATTAAAAAGATTGCACTGACAATGCCAATTGGTTTTCCTAAGAACAAGCCGAGTGTCACACCGAGTGCTACGTGGGTAGAGAAGATGTCAGATAGACTTAAATCCGTGAAACTGATACCTGCATTGGCAATTGCAAAGATAGGCATGATCAAGAAGGTAACGATAGGTGACATCTTATGTTCAAGCTGTTGCAGCAAAGGTATTGCAATCTCGGTGTCGTGCTGTATATGTGTCAGCACGTCCACCTGTCCCTCCTCCAGGGTTCTCACCTCGTTAGGTTCCTCTTTCTCGAAACGTCTTGTCAGTTTCTTCATACGCTTGAGATAGACCGACTCGTTAATCTTCGCATCGGCTGGAATCATAAAGGCAGCAAGTACGGCAGCAATCGTTGCGTGGATTCCTGACAGCAAGAAGGTTACCCATACACCACCGATACCGAGTGCGGCATAGAAGAATAGGCTCTTGATACCGAGTCTGTTTCCTATAAACATCACTGCAAGAAAGCCCAAACCAAAGAGCAAACTCGCAATAGAGAGTTCGGAAGTGTAGAAGAAGGCGATGACAAGTACAGCCCCAAGGTCGTCTACTATGGCAAGCGTTGTAAGGAAAAGCTTTGCCGATGCGGGTACTTTATCGCCCAAAAGATATACTACTCCTAAGGCAAAAGCAATGTCTGTTGCCATCGGTATTCCCCATCCCATCGTTTGTGAGGTACCTATGTTCAGACTTAAAAATATCAAGGCAGGTACAATCATACCGCCTATTGCTGCGCCGATAGGTAGAATGGTGTTTCTGATGTCAGCCAGTTCGCCACCGATAAACTCTCTTTTCAACTCTAAGCCGACCACAAAGAAGAACATAGCCATTAAGCCATCATTAATCCAATGGTGCAGACTATAATTCAGATACGGCTCTCCGTTGACGATAAATCCTACTTCCTGTTCAAAGAAATGGAAGTAGCTCTCAGCAATATTGCTGTTTGCCAATATCATTGCTAAGGTGACACTGAGAATCAGAACGATACCTCCTGACTTCTCCCTACCCATAAACAGCTTTATCGGTAGCATCAAATGCTGGTTTAGCTTTTTTTCAACTCGTTGTCTCATAATTTTCTTCTTATCCTTATTTTACAATATATATAAAAGGTGAAGAACGCAATAAACCCTATATAATAAAAGTATATAAAGCCTATGCCCTAAACACTCTTCGATTTAAACGGAATACCCTCGTAAGCCAATATACTTGCGAGGGGTATTCTGTTTTATTCTTTTTCAACCTTCATCTTTTGTGATGACTTCCCCTTGTCTCCACACTTCACTTCTCGCAATGACCGCAAGTTCAGAGAATCCTTGGGGTATCTCGGTAATTAATTACCCCCTCCCCCTTCGGGGAGGGATGGGGCTTCTACTTCTTCTTCCTCCACTCCATATACCCTGCTCCCGCAATCGCTAAGAGCAAGATAACAATCGCAATGTAAGCGATGGTCTCAGTGGTAGAGATACTTGTTGGGTGGAAGTCGAGGACTACGGTGTGCTTACCCGGCTTCACGCTCACAGCACGGAGGATATAGTTAACACGTCCGAGCTCTGCAGGCTGACCGTCGATAGTGGCAGTCCAACCTGGATAGTAGATCTCAGAGAAGACGACAACACCACCATTCTTTGAGTTGACAGTGTATTGCAGGTTGTTAGGCTCATACTTATCGAGCTTCACGGTTGCGGTAGAATCGTTCACCTTCGCCTGACCTAAAGCCGCCTCAAACTTCTTATCGGCTACAGCCTCATGGCGCACGTCAATCTTACCCACCTCAGCATATTCAGCGTTGGCATCGTCAACATAGTTGAGCTTATTGACAAACCAGCCGTTGCCCTGTGCATATGGGTTCTGTATTGGTGCCGTTGTGCCCCCCTGCAGTGGAAGGATAAAGTACTTCGTGTTCAGCATATTCAATACAGGGAAGG
>ERZ773027.899-NODE-899-length-17253-cov-6.252646_pt1 | contig 17253 bp, 18 predicted proteins | sample MGYA00511032_ERZ773027 | MGnify/ENA primary metagenome ERZ773027 (study PRJEB29015, sample SAMEA2738138) | human oral metagenome | biome: human oral; feature: human-associated habitat; material: saliva | place: China | collected 2190 ... | reverse complement strand
GAGAGGACTTGCGCACCGAAGAAGAGCAAGCCCAAGAGCAGGCTTATCAGTATGAACTCAAAAGTCGCAAACCAGGGGTGGACACGGAAGCTCGTTGGGTGCGCAAAGGCAGGCACTATCGCTACGGGTACAAAAAGCACGTGCTGACCGATGGGCAAGGGTTGGTGGAGAGCATAATTACCACGCCAGCCAATTGTGCCGACACGGTGGTATTGCCCGAGCTAATTGAGAAGGCAGAGCTTACACAGGGTATTAGTGTCCTTGCCGATAAAGGTTATTGTAGTAAGAAGAATTCGGCTTGTCTGCTTGAGCGCGGCTTGATTGATGGGATTATGCTCAAAGCGCAAAATGGGATGAAACTCACAGAGCGACAACGTCAACTGAATAACGGCATCAGCAAAATACGCTGTTTGATAGAGCGCACCTTCGGGAGTATCCGAAGGTGGTTTTCAGGAGGGCGATGTCGCTACCGAGGGCTTGAGCGAACGCATACACAGAATATCTTGGAGGCTATGGCATACAATCTGAAGCGTATGCCCAGGCTCCTTGTACTCCAAAGCATCAAATAGCCCAGAAAAGCCCCCTCTCGGGAGGATGATCCTCCCGAGAGGGGGCAAGGGGGAGGTGCAGGTATCCCACTTCTCAGCCTAAAGATCCCGATTTTCGAGGCAAGAAGGTGCAAGCTGTGAAGAGATGGCCTTGCGCAATGGTGTCAAATTATCTCTTATTTGTGAGGATATACACATAAAAGAGACTTATGATATATAGCATATAACATCATCTGCAACCGACTTGGTACGCCAACGGAGGCGTACGATGAGGTGGGGCGTAGCAAGGGTGAAAAGTAGAAATCCCCTAAAGGTTCACCTCGTTATATAACGCCTGACAAGGATGTGCATATAGGAGGATATTGGAAGGGAGCAGAACGAATAGAAGACTTGCATTCTAAACGAACTAGGTCAGGGACATACGATAGGAATTTAAACAGGATAGGAGATTAGTTATGTATTCGGTTCGCATTCAGAATGGAGCTATATGGAATAGTTTCTTTGATATTGGGACGCTGACATCTGAAAATGAATATCTCTATATAGAAAGTCTATACATAGATTTATTGTTAGAGATTGCTCGTGAGATTGACGTTGCGTTCTTTGTTATAGCGGAATTTGAGAATTATGATTCGTTCCCTCTTAAGGATGGGCAAAATATTAGCTTGGAAAAACTCCCTTTTGTAGCTAAATCTATCCTCAGAGATAAGTGTTGGTGTAAGTTAGTTAATGATAGCATGGAGATCCATTTTGGCTATGATTATATTATGTATGTGGTAATCAATAAGGCCAATGTAAATATCAAGCCAATTCTTAATGAGTATACAGGAATGCTTGTGATAGACGAGAGAATTTCACCATACCTAGCGAATAGTTAAATCCTATGTCGAAGGTGCAATAGGCAGAAATCCAATCATAACGATATAAATTTCAGAAAAAAGAATCGTGATGGCAGAGAAAAAAGTCAGACGTATAAGAAGGAATAAGATCTACTTCCAACTTGAAATGGATGAGGATGGATACCCTCCATTTGATGTAGAGTCTCTATGGGTAAGCACTATTGATAAGGGGAGCGGCATTATTGACAGCATACCTTTCTTTGTGAAAGGCATTGCTCTAGGTGATAGAGTTGCTTTCGATGATGATTTTAACTTTGTCACAGTAGAAGTTCCTGCTAATAATGCGACTATAAGGGTCTATTGCCCTAGTTGGAAAAAAGAAGTAGATATTAAGAATATACTCAAAGAAGAAAACTGCTCTTGGGAACTGTCTCATCTATCCTCTTTGATTGCTATTAATGTCCCGAATGATAGTCTTGCTAAAGTGCAGAGTTGCCTGTTTGAAAGATCTGACATTGATCCACTGTTTGCGTTTGAAAATGCAACAGATGGAAGAAGCATCTAAGGGCTAAAAAGCTTATTGAGCAGAACCTGTTTATGCTCCGTCATCGTAGCGCCCCCGACCGCGGCTATTCCGATAGTGTGAGCACTCAGTTCGAGCTGAGTGTCGGTCGGTCGTGTATGGGAGTGCTGTCGAATGCTGGGCGCAATGCTTCCTCGGGCGTCTATCTAGATCTGAATGCTGGGGATACGGGTCTTACGGATGAGCGTGGCAGATCTTTAGGTTATTCTTGCTAGATTTGGAGGATGACATTATAAAGAGTCTAGGGGAAGATGTCGACCAGAAAGTTAAGCGTTTGAATTAGTCGCTAATCTCAAAGGTCAAGAAGTCGTAACTTGAAATGATGTGTGATATGGATTACTATAAAAATCTCTCCGATATACTTTTAGCTTCATCTCGATTTGAGTCCGAGTCTGACTATAACACATATGTAGAAACGATAGCCTTACTTGAGAAAGGATATCGGAGAGAAGGAATTAGAGCTCTTCTTTTAGCTCTGAATGATTTAGAAGCTGGAGAGATACAATATGAACTAGTTGAAGCTTGTGAACGTTTTCCCCCAGATATGTATGTGTCAGAGTTGATAGAACATAGTTCAATAGTGAGGAAGCAAGCTCCCTCATGGTATCTTCTTATGTTGCAATCTATTATCAACGCTCCTGATTATTGCCAGTTATTGACCAAATGCTATCTTGGATTACCCTCTGATAAAAGAAAGGAGCTCTTAAATGATATCAGAGGGTTATCAGAGGATGATGAACATTATACTGACTTCTACTCTCAGATGAGAGCTCTATCATAGACCCATTTGATGAACTGATATAATGGAAGCATTTGGATATAGTAACAATGGACGAAAACTCCTATCTCTGAGGGAGGTTACGCTCCGTTTATCAAAAACGGAGCTAGATAGACTAATCGAGTTTCTCAAAATCGTTCGCTCCGGACACCAAGAAATTGCATTAGAGATCAGAGAGCAGGGAGAAGAGATAAATCCTGATGAACCAGTAAGTGTTACTCACCTAAAAGACTGGATGAAAACAAATAAGGAGGATGTGGATTTAGTTATAAGCACTCATTTGTACTAATTTTGGAGCAAAAAATGTAAGCCCCCCTCTAATGTGAGGCGGTGAATGAACACGCTCGGGTAAGCTTCCGTTACAACAACCTCGGCTTGCCTGTCGAGGAGCGCTGTGATGCACATCTCATCGAGCGAAGCTATGACAAACACGGGCTTATCGTATCTTTACGGAGCAGTCTCGGAGCTCAGCTCAGCTATGAGCGTAATGCTTATGGCGAGCTAGTTTGCTTCAGAGCCGGTGAAGCGGAAACAGATGCGAGCTTTACAAGCGAGCACCAGTATGATAGTCTAGGCTTTGAGCTGGAGCGTCTCTTGCCAGTAGGCATTAGTCAGAGCTTTGCCTATGACAACATCGGACGTTTGGTCGATAGCAAGACCCGCCGCTCTGCAGAGCAGCACCGCTCCCGCCACTACAACTGGGGCAGTGCCGATCGGCTCCTCTCGATCGAGGATAACCGCTACGACCTCACTCAGTATAGCTACAGCCCCTCGGGAGAGCTGGCGATGGCATGAAGGAGTATCTCTTAGATAGTAATTTCAAGATTGATAAAGTAATAGATGGCCTGGTATATGGATAGAGCTAATGCTCTCGTTCTGGGAGTGTGTGTTTCATTATGTCTTGCCGTTTGCTCTTGTCGTGGCAAAGAGCAACGAGCAGTTCATAGCGTATATCCTACGACTTATATGCCCCAGGAATTGGATCAGCTCTATCAGCCTCTTTGCCGGGATAGCTTCATCTTGCAGGAGCTACATGATGAGTTTAGAAATCCGACAGAGAGGCTCTTCCCTATGGAGCAACGGATGGCTCATAAGACCTGGATCCTGGAGTTTACGTGGCGGGAGAAGGCTGATAGCCTCATCACCGTCTGGTATGTAAGAGAAGCTGACACGCTGAGGAAACTGAGACACTTCAGATTCTCAGAGCATCAAGAGTTCTAGCCATTGATCTTTCCTGCCCCTTGGTCGCTATTCTGATTCAGTGAAGTAATAGAGGTGTAGTTTATGAGCATGTTCACGAAGATTCTTCAGATTTCTTGCCTTATCTCTAGTCTCCTCGCCTGCAAAGGCCCTAGTAGGGAGCGATCGCAACAAATACCACCTCAGAAGCTCCCGATCAGTTACACACCCATGGAACTGGATAGCCTCTATGAGCCACTTTATCGGGATAGTTTTATCTTGCAAGAGAAGCATGATGAATTTCGGCATCCCGTGGAGCAACAATTCCCCATGGAGCGGCGCTTAGCGCACAATACGTGGATACTGGAGTTTACTTGGAGAGTTAAAGCTGATACTCTTATCACTGTTTGGTATATTCGAGAGTCCGATACCTTAGGTATCTTGGATAGATATATATACTCCGAGCATGCTGAGTTTTAGACGTCTTCGACTCTTGAATCAGTCCCTTTAGCTTAGCATCATTCTTAATCCGCTCCATCTCGCTGGCGACAAGGCTTAGGATCTCCTGTTTCACACATTTGTAGTTGGCTTCGATGGTCTCTCTGGGACTATCGGAGCCATCTTCGTTAAGGAACTCTGGACTGACAGAGATAGATTGGTAGCTCCTAGGCCATATCAATGTTTCATCATGCCCGAATGCTTAGCGTTTATCGCTTCTGATAATCTAAGGTTAGCTCAATAGCCTGTTGCTCAAGGATGATTATTTGCTGGGAGTACTGCTCTAAGCGTTGAAGCATTACCTGTGCTACTTTGACCGAGTGGTAGCTGTTGATAGCCCTCACTGTTTGGTTGTAGAGGATTCCGATCTTATGCACCGGCGCTGTGATGCTGGAGAGTTTACGATAGTACTCCTCTGCAGATTCATCCTCGATGATGATCTTAAAGCTCTCGTCTAGGAGTCGAGCTCGGAGGAAGTCTGATTTTGTCTTTGCTCCCGACCTTCGGTATAGCTCGATGAGCTTCTGCTGGTCTTTGGGGTTGGGTATTCTGATGTGCCATCTGTCCCATCGAGGGCAGGTGGCACATCTTCCATCAGGCTTGTTCTGTTTCATCTTTTATCTGGATTCATTCTCACGACTTCGGAGTGATTGATCCCCCTTTGGGGGCAAGGGTCTTTGTCGGCAAAAACGGAGTTTGTCGGACAAAGACACACCTTGCCAGTATCAAGAAGGAATACTTCATAGCCTCTACCGATCACTCTATTTCTTTAGTGCTCGAGTTTAGGCTCGAGATGTCGACATCTCGATTAATTAATTTCTCGAGATCTCGAGGTCTCGAGATTGACCTCTTCTAATTGCGGAGCTGAGAACATTGCTTTATCGACGCAGTCCTCGCTTGCGCGGAGTGAGGATCTTCTTCCTTTGCTCGGCTAGAATGAGATACTCGTTGATGTCTTTATAGGGAGCGTAGCACGCTCGCATATCCTTGACGGGTAGCCCAGCGTCGAAGAGTTGTTTCGTTGCTTGATCCCCAGCTTTGTCATTATCAAGAAGGCTCTCAATTATAGGGTAGGGATGAAGTGTGGGTATGAGTTTCGGAAGTAGGGTGAGCGAATTGAGAATGATGCTGTCATCTTGCACCTCGGGGTGGAGTTTCCGCCAAGAGAGAAAGTCCATGAAGCCCTCGAAGAGCTGTAGCTTGTGACTATCGGTTCCTTTGATTGTCGTTATGGCCTTGGGTGCAAAACAGCCCTTAAAGTAGGGATTGCGTAGCTCCCATCCGCCAGCGTCATTTTGGAATCCCAGGGCAAAGAAACACTTCTCGGAGACCCTGTAATAGACTTCTGATAGGAAGGGGGAGACATCAGAGGGCTGTAGCCCTCGCTCCGAGAGATACAGTAAGAGCTTGGGATGCTTCACGGCTTGTACGCCGATGAGTTCCATTGAGGGAGCTTGTGACCTTACGGGAGTTGTTCCTCCAAAAGAAAAAGACGGTGCTAGCCGTACTCCCTTCAGTGCAGCTAGCCGTCTCATAGCTTCTGCTGTGGAACAATGCTGGAGAGCGCAAACGAGGTCAATGATGTCTCCGTGGTCTCCTGTGCCGAAGTCATACCATTGGTTGCGCTCTGCATTGACTTTAAACGAAGGCGTGAGCTCTGTGCGTAGCGGGGAGCAGTACCAATAGTTCACGCCCTTGATGAGCTTTGCTTCAAAGCCAGTTTGTGCTAAGTAGTCCACAATGGAGACTTGCTTGATGTCGTGTAGCTGCATGCTGTTTTTTCTTTGGCGGTTCTTCTTTGGGCGGTCGGACGTTTACTATAGGCACTCCTTCCGTCCGACCATTCTATATTTATGGTTGGTCGGATGGTCAGGTATATATAGCCTGCGTCCGACCGACCAATTGAAGGACTTAGTGGTGCTGGTCTGAGTTGAAGCGATAGCGTCCTCGCCCCTCTTTGATGATCATTCCTTTGCGGAGGAGGAAGCGAAGAAGCTCTTTGAGCTTTGTCTGTCGGTATGTATGTCCAGTCTCAGCAGAGTAGGCACTGCTAAGTCTGACAAGTAGATCGCTATATCCTAATTCGGTATCCTGACCGAACACCTCTCGTAAGGCTTTGCTGTGCTCCTCATAGGTGAGTTCTTGGTAAGCGACAACTTGTGGATGTAGGACGGTATAGTCGCTGTCCAGCTTTGGTAAGCAGATGCCTTCGTCTTCTGATAGCCTGAAAGCGAATGGCTGAAAAGCCTTCGAGCGAATGATCGCAGGGGATACGATGCTTCTATCAGCGTCAGCATTGTCTCTGGCAATGAGTAGCACGCTCTCGGCCTTGTTGTTTAGCTCAGTGCCAATGTGCCCCCGTGCATTGTCGTCTCCCTTGTTGAGATGAAGGACCGTCTGGATATGGATGTTCTGCTCGCCTGTCCATTGCATTAGGTCTCCGACGAGCTTGGTCGCTTCAGTGGAGCTGTTGATGTCATGCATGAGGTCACGGATGCCATCAATGATGACGAGCCCTACATCAGGGGTGTGGTAGATGGCGTAGCGAATGATGGCCCTACGGATCTCGGGTTCAGCGATGGCTCTCAAGTGGCTGAAGTGTAAATGCTCGGGCTCACGGTCAAGAGGAAGTCCGGCCAAGTGTAAGATGCGCTGCATGACGAGCTGGCAGTGATAGGGGCTTTGTTCGGTGTCGAAGTAGAGAATGTTGCGCTTGGTCTCAGGAAAGCTCGCTCGATACCCTAGCACCTGGCCATTGATGAGGGCTGCCGCCACCAGCGCACAGACGTTGAAGGTCTTCTTGGCTTTTGCCTTCCCCGTCGAGACGCTGAAGTTGCCGAGCGTGCCAATGATTGCATCCTCCACACGGAGCACTACGGGAGGGAGGGTGAATTCGTCTGTTACTCGGATGAGCGAGCGTTTCCATACCTCCTCCATATCGGGTGATGGATCGCAGGAATGGGTGCAAGCGTTCATCTGCGTCCTCCTGATTTGCGTCCAGCTAGCTCGAGGGCGAGGTCTGCATCGACGATGATCTTTCGTCCGACTTGCGTGATAGCCCGATCGATCTTTCCACTCTGCTTGATGCGATTGGCCGTGGGGAGGCTACACCCAAAAAGTCGGGCCAATCCAGATAGTCCGTAAACGAAGTGTCTTTCTTCTTTGGCAGAAGACATCTCGGATTCTGCTCCCTCTGGTTGCATTACTTTCTGTTGGGTGAGGAAGAGTAGTTCTTCACCCGTCATCTGCCATACGGGCTTCTCGAGAAGTTCGTGTAGTGTCATAGTTGCTTATACGTTGCGGTGTCAATCGACTTGAATGTATCTTTATGAGACTTCGAGAGTCTTCAAGCATGGTCTTGAATAGCTCTGACACTGCAAATGTATAGGCGAAATGAGCACGCCGAATAGCCCAGGAAAGGGGAGGATGTATTAGGAGAATGTGGGAAAACAAGCCGAGCCCTTTGGGTTCCATCAAGAGGCTCCAAGGGCTCGTTTATCGTCTTATAGGCTATAGATATTTCTGGGTGTAGAAAAGGGTGCAAATCGCATAACTCGCTGATTTACACCCTTGTTTTCGGAGAGAGGGATATGAACGCATCCCACCTATGTTGTTGTATGACAGGTTCTATCTAATATAGTCAAGCGGGGAGTGTAGTAAAAGTCTAGCAGTTTTCTGACTGACTCTTGACTACTCTTCTGAATGGCTATTGAAAGTAAAACATCTCTCTTTTTCGGTTGACAAAGGTACAGAAAAACGAACGATAAGCAAAGCTTCTCTTTTATAGGTATTTACGTAGACCCTTGCTACACAGTCTGGTGCACGGTGCAAGCCCTTATATATAGGGCTTGCACCGTGCACCAGTGTCACCTGTGTGGCTGGGCAAAAATGACGTGTTCTCTTGAAGGAAAACCTTTCCTATCTCTATCTTATATCAGCCCCATTGCAGCCCCGAAAGACATCTATATTGCATCTGATGCAAGACCTCTTGCATTGGGCGTACAAACTTGCACGAAACGGGTTGGTTGAGCTCGGATGCGTTTATAACTTTGAGTATATGAAAAAGTTACTCGAGCACCTAAGATCCACTCGCCAGGATAAAGGGATTTCGCAAGACTATCTTGCTGTCAAACTGGGCGTTTCCTCCAGCACCATTTCACGCTGGGAGTCTAAGGGAAAGTTCCCCAGTATAGACAAGCTCTTCGAGTATGCCTCACTCTTGGACATCACTGTCCACGAGGTTCTTGCATTCAGCGCAAATGAGCCAGCTGAAGTTTCCAAGCCAGTGGGCAAGATTGAGATCTCCGCCTACGATAAAGCGAGCTTCAAGCGTCTTGTTGAGCAACTGCTTGAAGAGGAGGATGGCTACATTAAATTTGTCACAACGCAACTGAAGTAATGGAAGTAATCTCTATGGAGAGCAGTGCCTATCAGGACTTGATAGACCGGCTTAATCGAATTGAGCAGTATGTAGAGCGTACCACCCACCTCCAGCAAGACATCGATGATGAGCTCGAGATGTCTACGAAGGATCTCATAGAGACTTTGAATGTCTCTGAGTCGACCCTGTATCGTTGGCGAAAGAAGAACCTGGTTCGCTTCCGCTATACGGAGAGCGGGGATGTGCGCTACTTCTATAAGTCTCTGCTTATCTGCGCTCGCTGTAACCGCTTGCGTATCTCGGGTATGCGTAATGACGAGCTTCTGGATCGTCTTTTGCGCTATAAGGATAAGCTTATCCTCTCGAGTTGTCTCGCTTCAGAACGATGATCCCCATCATGATAGAGAAAGAGCAGATACTAGCCTTGACGGATCAAGGCCTCACTATCTTCAGTCACTATCTGGGATTTGAGGTCAATCTGCATCGTAATTTCCGGAGTCCGTTCTATGATGATAGGCGAGCGTCTTGTCATATCTACTATGACAAGAAATCGTCGACCTATAAGTACTACGACCATGGCGATCCCTCCTATGCGGGGGATTGCTTTTGGTTTGTAGCACAGTTACGAGGTATCAATCTGAGAACGGGCTTTCGTGATCTCCTAGAGCTGATTGTTGGGGAGCTGGGGCTTCGTATCCTTGCGGGAGAGCAGATCAAGAAATCTATTGCTCCTGAGGGGCAGCGTGCTCCTACGCTGAGTGAGCCAGTCCAGGATGAGCTTCCTTATAGCTTCGAGATTCAGCCTTTTGATGATGGGCTCTTAGCTTATTGGGCGCATTATGGTATCTATGAAGATACCCTTAGACGCTTTCGAGTACGCTCGCTGAAGAGTTATAGAAGTCAGACGAAGGAGGGTAAGCCTTTTGAGTTGAAAGCTAGTCCTACGGAGCCTATCTATGCTTATATCGGTAATGGCTACATCAAGATTTATCGCCCCAACAGCTCGAAGATGCGCTTTCTCTATGGAGGGCGAATGCCCAGTCCCTATTGTTTTGGGATGGAGCAACTTCCCAGTAAAGGTGATATGCTCTTCATTACGGGAGGAGAAAAAGACGTTCTCTCGCTTTCCGCTCGGCATTTCCATGCGATTTGCTTCAATAGCGAAACTGCGCAGATTCCCGAGCGTATCATTGAGAGTTTACAGCTACGCTTCCGGCATATTATCCTCCTCTATGATTCGGATGCTACCGGGCTTCGTGAGGCTCAGCGGCAGGTAGGTCGCTTGTCGGCTTATCATGTGAAGCAGCTTCAGCTTCCACTCAAAGGGACGAAGGCTGAGAAGGATATTTCGGATTACTTTGCTCTGGGGAATGAGGAGGCCGACTTCCGAGGGCTACTGAATACGCTCCTCTCTCAGATGTACACGCAAACGATGATGCTCCTACGCTCGTGTGAAATCGACTATGATAACCCTCCTGATGCCTCTAAATCGCTCGTAGCAGTTAACGGGGTACCTCTTGGGACGCAGGACAACCTCTTCTGCATCACGGGAGGAGAGGGTACGGGTAAGAGTAACTATGTCTCTGCTATCCTTGCTGGAGCCCTTGCCCAGCAACGCCTGGATGCCGAGCTGACCCTAGGGCTTGAAGTTACGCCGAATCCAAGGGGCCTGGCAGTTCTACACTACGATACGGAGCAGTCAGAGGCTCAGCTACACAAGAACCTAGGTAAGACGCTCCGCCGGGCATCGCTCACGGCTGTTCCTGACTTCTACCATTCGCTCTATCTAGCTTCGCTCTCGCGTAAGGATCGCTTGAAGCTTATCCAAGAGAGTATGGACATCTTTCATCATAAGCATGGGGGTATTCACCTCGTGGTTATTGATGGTATTGCCGACCTCATTCGCTCAGCTAATGATGAGACGGAGAGCATTGCTATCGTCGATGAGCTCTACCGCTTGGCCGGTATCTATAACACCTGCCTTATCTGCGTCCTTCACTTTGTACCTAGTGGGATAAAGCTCAGAGGGCATATTGGCTCTGAGCTACAGCGCAAGGCGGCAGGTATCCTCTCCATTGAGAAAGATGATCATCCTGAATACTCGGTCGTCAAGGCCTTAAAAGTCAGAGATGGTAGTCCTTTGGATGTGCCGATGATGCTCTTCGGTTGGGATAAGGCTCTTGATATGCACGTCTACCGAGGGGAGAAGTCTAAGGAGGACAAAGACCGGCGTAAGAGTAGCGAGCTACTTGCTGTAGTTCGGGAGCTTTTTCGTACGACGAATCGCCTATCCTACCAGGAGCTCTGCGAGGTCTTGATGCGTGAGCTCGAGATCAAAGATCGTACCGCAAAGAAGTACATTGCCTACATGAAAGAGCAAGGCATCCTTAGGCAGGATGCCCAAGGAAACTATCAAGAGAACAAGTCATGCCCCATCTAGAATCACCTCAGAGTGAGGCCCGCTTTCAGAGCCTTTTCAAGAAGCTTATGCTGATGGAAGCTAAGCTTGATGAGCTACTCTGCCTGCAAAGGCAAGAGCAAGAGCTTAGGGTTCATCCTCCCCTTCGGGCAGAGTACCTCGACATTATTGACGTGTCTAAGCTCCTCAAGGTGGAGCAGAAGACCATCTACAACTGGGTCTCCTTAGGGAAGATCCCCTACCTCAAGGCTAATGGTCGTTTGCTCTTTTTGAGAGCAGAGGTCGATGAGATGCTTAGGCGACGCGAGGAGTGGTAGCGATGAGGTGTTCGGAGAGTGGGAATCTCCTGTGAGGGCTATTCTGTCGTAAAAAACGTGTAGTTTTGCGACATAATAAAGCTTATATATGCATGGAGAGTATTGATGACAAGATCGTTAAGAGTGTGTCAAAGCGCGGAAGGGGTACAATCATCTTTCCAGCGAACTTTGTCTCCCTCGGGGAAAGCACTAGCGTCTTAAAAGCCTTGGAGCGGTTGGCCAGCAAAGGCACGCTCATTCGTCTTGCTCGAGGGATCTATTGTTACCCAAAGGAGGACAAGGTCTTAGGTCTTGGGGTTGTTTATCCTTCCTATGAAGAGATTGCCCAGAGTATTGCTCAAAGAGACAAGGCTCGTATTGCTCCAGCAGGAGCCTATGCTATGAACGTGCTTGGCTTCACAACACAGGTTCCCATGAACCTCGTGTTCTTAACCGATGGGAGTCCTCGGAGCGTACAACTCTTTAATGGTCATAGAATCACATTCAAGCAGACTGTTCCGAAGAAACTATCCTTCCAGAATAAGATAGCCCAGTTGATTACTGTTGCTCTTCAAGAGATTGGTCAAGACCATATAACCGACGCTCATAAGCAACATCTGAAGAAGATACTCTCCCCTCTTAGAGAAGAGCAAATCTCGGGAGATTATCCACTGATGCCAGCTTGGATAAGGACACTTGTCAAAGGCTCCTATGAATAGTTACTTTTCTCTTAGCGCTTCACAGCAGCGTACTCTTATCACACAGACTGCCGTTCGCCTAGGTCTTCCTGAGCAAGCGGTAGAAAAGGATTTGTGGGTATCTATCATCCTACAACTTGTTTTTACACTCCCTTTTTCTGACAAGCTTGTGTTTAAGGGAGGAACCTCTCTAAGCAAGTCATTTGGACTGATCGAGCGGTTTTCGGAAGATATTGATCTTGTGGTTGATCGGAGTTTTTTTGATCTTCATGGCGATTTAACAAAGAAGCAGATCAAGGGCTTACGCAAGAAGTCCTCTCTTTTCGTTCGCGATGACTTGACAAGTCATCTGAAGGCAGCAATGGTGTCGTATGGCTTAGATGAATACTGCACTGTTGTTCCCGAGGATGATGGAGAAGGCGATCATACCTATCCGGAGCCTAGAAAGATCGACGTATACTATCGAACTCTCTTCCCTCTCAATGAGTATCTCCAACCTAGAGTGATGCTGGAGATCGGAGCCCGGTCTTTGGTTGAGCCAACGGTGAATACCTCGATTCAGAGTCTTGTCACTACTCAATTCCCTCAGATTGATACTGGACTCATTTCTGCGCATAGTATAGCCACGGCAGCTCCGCAGAAAACCTTCTTGGAAAAGGCTTTTCTTCTCCATGAGCTATTCACGAGCCAAAGAGGGGTAAGCGCTGAGCGTAAGTCCCGTCATCTATATGACTTGGAGAAGATGATGGATGCTCCTTTTGCTATCCAAGCCATAGAGGACGATCATTTATGGGATACGATTGCCCACCATCGTGAAGTGTTTACTAGCCTTTCGGGAGTAGACTATACTCCTGACATTCGAGATCGTATCGTTTTATCTCCACCCGAAGAGGTTCGGTCGGTTTGGGAACGGGATTATTCGGATATGCAGCAGTCTATGATCTATGGAGCATCCTTGCCCTTTGACGCTTTGCTAGAACGAATAAGTTTACTGGAAAAGAAGTTTCATGATCGATAGAAAGCAAGCGCCCTCCTTTATCGGCATAAAGGAGGGCGCTTGCTTTCTATCTTATCTTCGGTTTAGCGAAGACGACCTTACTCACAGCCCCATCCATCTCGTTGGGGCGGGAAGCCGTGGGTTGAGTCAAGGAGGATGAGCCTTTTGGTGTAGCTAAGCACTCCGTAGATATTGGGCGTGTGTTGTCTCCTCCCTTGGGCTGCTGCTGTACGTTCTCTTTCTGCTTCATTTCTTCTCCCGCTCCCTCGGCTTCCTCCACGGGAGCGAGTGTTAAGGCTATCTTTCTGTCAAGCTCTGCCACTTGGGCTTTGAGCGATCGAAGCTCGTCCTCCTTGCTCCACTGGCCGCTAGCCATCGCCTTGTAGATCTCGATGTCTTGTGCGGCTCTGGAGAGTTCTTTCTCGTGGGTCGCAATCACCTTGGGAATGCGCTCGAGGGCGGAGAGGAAGTTTTGGCAGGCGAGCTTGGGGTCGCTGGCAAGTTTGCCATTGTTGTGCGTATAGTAGATGCTTCCCTCTCCCTTGACGAAGAATCGATTGACGGAGCTGTGGAAGAGATCTTTTGCAGAGCTCTCCGTTTTGACGAAGATGTCGAAGCCGTAGATTGATCCAATTCTGTGGTATTCTCCTTGGGTTCGAGCTTTCTCGGCTATTTCTTGTAGACGGGATGCTACGATCTTCATATCACTATCGTTGGGAATCCCCATCAGCTCCAGCTTATTGATGGCATTGCCTTCTGCGTCACGCTGCACGTGGGCTTCAAATAAGGCCTGATCTCCCTTGGCCTCGGCCATACGGCTTGTGTGGAACTCTACGGAGTGTTCTAGCTCTTGGAGCTTCCCTGAGGCTGCGTCTCGCTCCTTCATGAAGTTCTTACGTTCTGACTCCAGGGCTGTGATCTTCTTGTCGAGTTTTGCCTTCTCCAGGAGGTCGGTATTACCTGAGAGGACAGCCACATACTCGGAAAAGTTCATTCCACTTTCCTCGTCCATAGCGCCCTCATCGATGGTGCGTGCACCGAGGGTATTGCTCTTGAGCTGGTTGATAAAGAGCTGCTTGTTGTGTAGGAGGTTGAACTTGTAGCTGTCCAGCGATCGCTCTACGGCATAGATGATGACATCGACTGTGTTATTCGCGCACTCCTTGGCTACTTGATTGCCCTTACGCACGGCTCTCCCGTTGCGCTGCTCGAGGTCCGATGGTCTCCAGGGGGTATCCAGGTGATGAATGGCCACGGCTCGCTTCTGGGCGTTAACGCCAGTGCCGAGCATAGATGTTGAGCCGAAGATGATGCGAATCTCTCCTCGGTTCATGGCCTCTACCATCGCTTTCTTGGCACGCTCGTTTTTGCACTCTTGAATAAAGCGGATTTCGTGGGAGGGAATGTGGTAATCCTCCACGAGTTTGCGCTTAATCTCCGAATACACATTCCACTCCCCAGCTTTATACGTCCCGAGGTCAGAGAATACAAACTGCGTCCCTTTCTGCACGTCAAACTTCTGATAGTAGTTCGCCAGCATCTTAGCGCAGTGTGAAGCCTTGTTGTCGACGTGGTCTTCGTAGGCTGGGTCAATCATTCGTAGATCTAAGCTCATCTTGCGGGCGTAGTCTGTTGCGATAAGCATCTTGGCCTTTTCCTCACGTTCGCTAAGCGGTTCACGCCCTAAAACAGTGGCATTACCCGTCTTGGCAAACTCCATCAATCGTTTGATAAAATCTTCCTGCTCCGGTGTTGGTGGGATGTTGTGCAGGATTTCATTCTTGTCGGGGCGGTCGATCCCGATATCCTTTGCTGTGCGGAAATCACAAATCTCCGCATAGAAAGCTGCAAGCTCAGGGACCTTGATGAAGGTGCGGAAGCGCTCCTTCTGGATGATCTCGTTGGTGATGGAGAACTCGTAGTCTGTGCTCTTCTTAGCAAAGACGGCAGCCCAGGCATCAAAGCTGTTGATGCCTTGTTTCTCGAGGGCCTGTGGGCGGAGATACTTGAAGAGCAGATAGAGCTCGGTCAAGCTATTGGAGATCGTCGTTCCGCTGAGGAAGGTTGCTCCTAGGTCTTTGCCCGAACGCTCTTGGATGGTGCGAATGGCAAAGAGCAAGTTGAGCGCTCGCTGTGAGCCATCAGGGTTCCCTAGGCCCGATACACGGTCGTGGCGGGTGTTGAACATGAGGTTCTTGAATTGGTGTGACTCATCGACGAAGAGGTGATCTATGCCCATCATCTTGAAGTCCACGGCGTCGTCCTTACGCTCGGAGATGCTGTCCTGGATGTCGCGGAGCTTGACCTCGAGTGTTTGCTTGCGCTTCTCGAGTCCTTTGAGCATTCCTCGGGAGATGTCTTTGCCTTCTCTTCGGAGGACATCAAGGTTCTCTTCTACGGAGTCCATCTCCTTTTGCAGGATGGCTTGTTGTATCTCCAGGGCCTGAGGGATCATCCCGAACTGCTCGTGCGTCAGAATGATGCAATCCCAGTCGTTGTTCTTGATGTCAGCAAAGATGCGCTGGCGGTTCTGCTTGGTAAAATCATCCTTGCCGGGGTAGAGTATCCGCGCATTAGGATAAGCCTTGCGGAAGGTGTCGGCAATGTCAAAGACGTTAGCTTTGAGCCCTATGATCATGGGCTTATTTGCCAGTCCGAGTCGCTTCATCTCATAGGCCGCGGTACACATGATGAGCGTCTTCCCGGCCCCTACTTCATGGTCGCATATCCCCCCACCATTGGTTTTCAGCATCCATACGGCATCTTTCTGACTCTTGTATAGGTCAGGGATGCCGAGACGCTTGAGGTCTAGGTCGGGGAAGCTCTGATGTGCTCCGTCGAAATTGGGGCGCACGAAGCAATTGAAGAGTTCGTTATAGCGATCGGTGAGCTGCTCTTTGAAGGTCTCGGGACGTCTTGTGAGCCAATCGACAAAGGCTTGTCTAATCTCCTCGATCTTGCTGTTGGCTTGCTGGATTTTCTCGCCATCACGCACCTTGATGGACTTCGTTTCTCCCGAGGAGGGATCGATGACCTCTTTACTCTTGTTGATGTCGGGAATGGTGTTGTGTAGGGCGTGCTTCAGCAGGTGCAAGCCGTCGTATCGACGGAATTCCCCTTGTACGGCGTATTTATGCCAGATGTTACCATTCTTCCGATCGCAAGTGATGGTATACTCATCCATGTTGGTGTGATAGGCCACACGGATCTCTGTGCCGAAGAAGTCGGAAGCAAACTCGCCATACACAGCTGCTGGTATCCAGCGCTCCCCGAGGTTGAAGTCCAGGTCGGCAAAGGGGATAGGCCTTGGGCGTGCTGCCATAAGAGCCGCCAAGCTCTGTTTCCCTTCCTCGTGGTCGGGATGGTCAAGGAGCCAAGAGGCCAGCCTGTCAGCTTTCTCGATCACGTTGCCCGAGATGAACTTATCGGCTACCTCATAGCCACCTGCCTCAGGATTGTAGTAGATACGTCCCTCGAGGGCAGAGATGATGTCACTCTCCTCCATCTCGGGAAGTAGCGAAGCCATGTAGGAGAGCTCTACACTTCCGTACTTGTTGAGCGAGGCTCCTAGAGCCTCAAGGGGATCGGAGGCTATCGAGAGTTCGTCGGGGGAGAAGGCTGTGGGATGATTGAAGATATCTGCTTTGACGAAGAGCCCATCGATAGACCGCTCAAGAAAGAGCATCTCTAGCCCCGTGGCATCCATCTTGATGACGTCCGTATTGGCTTTCTTGTTCAGCTCCCCCCAGCGAGCGACGTAGGCATCGTAGAGCCGGTTGAGCTTCTCCCGTTCTTCTTTATCCTCAGCATGGTTGGTGGCCTCATAGTCATAGAGCCGGTGGTAGCTCTCGCGGATCTCTATGTAGGCTCTTAGGCGAGTAAGCTGAGCGATGGGGAGATCCATGGGGTGAAAGGTTGGTCGCCTCTTGAGGTCAGAGAGGTAGCCTACCTGTCCTTTCTGTACGACGATCGAGCCATCACGAAGGTGGCTATCGGGAGCGGAGAGGAAGGGGCGAGGAGATGTGTCAAAGACCTCC